>Ga0315914_1003424_pt1 | contig 24089 bp, 11 predicted proteins | sample MpolenodulesMG_FD_203920 | JGI IMG/M metagenome (GOLD analysis project Ga0315914, IMG submission 203920) | Medicago polymorpha root nodule microbial communities from Los Angeles, California, United States - elongated nodules | ecosystem: Host-associated > Plants > Roots > Nodule | place: USA... | reverse complement strand
AAGTATTCAAAACCTTATTCAATTCTTTGTAATTGTTAAGATAAGTCTCTTTCAGTAGTGATTGAGCAAAGGAAGTCTCTTGGAGTTGTCCTTGAGCATAGAAGTCTCTTTCAGGTGTGATTGAGCAAGGAAGTCTCTTGGAGTTGTCCTTGAGCATTGAGAAGTCTCTTTCTTGTGTGATTGAGCAACTTGTAATTCGACATTACATTTTAGTGGAACTCTCCTTGGAAGTGCAAGGGGGACATGACTACTTCCGGTTTGTGGAAGGAACCTGTATAATTGCTTGTGTTCTTTCTTTCTCTGTTCTCTTACATTTATCCGCTGCACTAAGACTCTGAACTCACTCAGACTCTGAATTATTTCAGACTCTGAACCTGGGAATAGTTCTTCAGAACGTAAGGAAGAAAAGTTTTTGAAAACACAATTCAACCCCCCCTTCTTGTGGTTTTTCTCACCTTCAAACATGTCTTATCAAAGCAGCCATCCAAATCCCTTGCACGAGGTGACAATCATCTGTCTGCTCAATGAATTTCCTATATTGGAATATTAGAGGTATCGATAACTCTGATACTCGGATTGCTTTAAAAAATTTATATATGTCTCACAAACCTATGCTTCTTTTTATTGCGGAACCAATGGTTAATTTTGCACAAATTCCTGCTTGGAGTTGGCCGACTATAGGTGTTACGAAGTACTGTGCAAATAATAGGGGCTCATTATTGCCTAATATCTGGGCTCTTTGTGGGAATGATTTACTTGCTATTTTTTTTTTTGTGTCTGACCAATGCATAACTTTGGAAATTTCTTGCTATCAATCAACTGTCTATATTGTCGTTGTTTATGCTAATAATTATTATTTGAGACGTCGTCAACTTTGGGCTGATCTTACTCATCTTCAAGGTTATTTTCAAGGACCGTGGATTTTTATTGGTGATTTTAATGCGGTTTTGGGTGCTCATGAGAAAAGGGGCAGGCGTCCACCACCTAATTTATCTTGTGCAGATTTTTAAATTGGTCTAATGCTAATATTCTTCACCATTTGCCAACGTTGGGCTCTTTTTTTACTTGGACAAATGGTAGATTTGGTGATGAAAATGTCGCTCTTCGACTTGATAGGGTAGTTTATAACGAAGAATGGATAAACTTTTGGCATAATTCTGCTTGTACAGCTTTGATGCGACATCAATCTGATCACAACCCGCTTTTGCTTTCTGTTATTTTCTCATCTCTGAAACACGCCACTCCTTTCAAATTCTTTAAGATGTGGACCTCCCATGTTGATTGTCACAAATTGGTGTTGGATACTTGGTCTATAGGCGTTAGGGGGAAAGGTATGACTCGGTTTCAAGATAAGCTTCGTAACTTGAAAAATGCTTTCAAAGTTTGGAACCGAATGGTATTTGCTGATGTCAATAGGCCGGTGAAACTTGATGTGGATGAAGTGAATCGAATTCAGCATTTAATTGACTCTGAAGGTTTCTCCGATCAGCTCTACATGCAAGATCTTGAGGCGTAGTTATTATTAACGAAAGCTTTAAATTTTCAAGAACAATTATGGAAAGAAAAGGCCCGTGATCAAAATTTTGTTAATGGTGACCGTAATACTGCTTATTTCCACAGGGTCTCTAAAATCCGGGCAGCAACAAAATCTATTTCTTTTTTACGGGATGGTGACAATGTTATTACTGATCCCACGGAGATAGAAATGCATGTTCTTTCTTATTTTCAGGAAATTTTCAACATGGACAACAATTGTGCTCTGAATACTTTGGTTGATGAAACAATTCCATCTTTAGTGACTGATGCTGACAACCATATGTTGATGCGCCTTCCCTTGAGTTTGGAGATTAAAGATGTCGTGTTTTCTCTCAATGGTGATGGGGCTCCTGGTCCAGATGGTTTTGGAGGACACTTTTATCAGACTTTTTGGGACATTGTTGGAGTTAATGTGGTTAACTCGGTGCAAGAATATTTTTTAGATGGTAGGCTGCCCTCTAATATTAATTCTAATATGATTGTGCTAATTCCGAAGATTCCCGGTTCGAAGTCTATGGGAGACTACAGGCCTATTGCACTCGCGAATTTCCAGTTTAAAATTGTTACCAAAATTGTGGCGGATAGGCTGGCTAGTATCACCTCTCGGATCATTTCTATTGAACAACAGGGTTTCATTTGGGACCGCAACATCTCTGATTGCGTTATTCTTGCTTCTGAGGCGATAAATTCTCTTGACAAGAAACAATATGGTGGTAATATTGCTCTCAAAGTCGACATTTCCAAGGCTTTTGATACGTTAGATTGGAATTTTCTAGTTATGGTTTTGAGCAACTTTGGCTTCTCACCTATATTTATTAACTGGATCGTGGAAATTTTAAAATCTGTGCGTTTGTCAGTTTTGGTTAATGGTAAAGCGATTAGTTTTTTCAATTGTTCCCGTGGAGTTCGGCAGGGAGATCCCTTTTCACCTCTTTTATTTTGTCTGGCTGAGGAGGTGCTTAGTAGGCCCCTCTTTGATTCTTCAGCAAGGGGGCGCCTCATCCCTATGTCTTATTATCGTGGGATTAGTTTTCCGACACATGTTCTGTATGCTGATGATATCATGATTTTTTGCACAGGTTTGAAGAGTAATATCCGTGAACTTCTTAGTATTTTTCATAAGTACTCAGAGGTATCTGGTCAGACTGTAAACAATGAAAAAAGCCGCTTCTTCAAAGGCAATATGTCTGTAACTCGGAAAAATATGATTGCTAATTTGTTGGGTTTCAATGTTAGGTTTGTTGCTTTTTTGTATCTTGGTTGTCTTATCTTTCAAGGAAAGCCGAAGGTAATGCACTTCAGAATGGTTACAGACAAGATTAAAATAAATTAACTACTTGGAAAGGAAGCACTCTTTCAATTATGGGCAGGGTGCAGCTGGTTAAATCAATAATTCACGGGATGCTTGTTTATTCATTTCATGTCTATTTTTGGCCTAGACGCCTGTTGAGTTTACTTGACTCTTGGATTAAAAATTTTATATGGAGCGATGATGTCCATACTAAAAAAGTTTGCACTGTTTCGTGGAGTGTGATGTGTCGTCCTTGGGAAGAAGGTGGGCTGAATATTAAGCCTACGCGCTTGATTAATGAAGCGTTAATTCTAAAGTTGTCGTGGGATTTATTGGCGAAAGACTCACAGTGGTCGACTTTCTTCAAGAGGCGCTATTTTTCAAATGGTCAACCACTCACGCATTATTTCAAATCATCAGTTTGGCCGGGCATTAAAATACTTATTGGTACTATTATGGCTAACGCTATTTGGGTTGTAGGAACAAGGGAGCGTATTCATTTTTGGAATGATAATTGGCTAGGTGAGCCTTTGGTAGATTTGATTCACATTGACTCTGAATTTCACAGACATCTTAAAGGTATGGTTTCTGACGTTATAGTGAATGGAGTGTTGGATTTGCCTCCATCTCTCACAGATTTTGGGGACATGAAAGACCGTTTAGATGTTATAGTGGTGCCTAGAAGGCCGCTTGCTGATGCGTTAGTGTGGCCTCACACTTCGGACGGAAATTTAAATTCGAAGCACGCTTTTTCTTTTCTTTGTCTGAGGGCCCCTTTGCTGCCTTGGGCGGAGCTCATATGGAATTATTCTATTCCGCCTTCTCACTCTTTTATTTATTGGAGGCTTCATCATAGAAAGATGCCCACGGATGATAATCTTAGAAGTCGTGGATGCACTGTTGTTTCGATTTGTAATTTATGCTTGCAAACAGATGAAACCTCCGAGCACCTTTTTCTTAGATGCCACTTTTCCAAGCAGCTTTGGGACTGGATAGGTGTTAAGCTGAATCGAGTTATTGATTTCTCTACAGTAGACTCACTCATCTCTTGTAGGCCGGTTAGGTGCTCATCCCAAGTGTCAGACACTTTTTTGGCATCAATTTTGCACACGCTGCACACTATTTGGTGGGCTAGGAATTCATTTCGGTTTACAATAGTGACGCCAACTTTACATTCAGCCAAAGTCCACATTCATTCCTTGATTGCAATGTCTGGATACATCTCTAAGGGTAAGTGTTTACAGTCTGATCTCGCTTTCCTCGATTCTTTTGCGGTTTCCTCTCATTGTCGTAGAGTCAAAGATATTATTATGGTTTTGTGGAAGGCGCCCACCGCACCATGGTTGAAGGTCAACACGGATGGGTCGGTGATTGGTAGATTTGCGGCGTGTGGGGGGCTGTTTCGTGATCACCTCGGCACGTTCCTTGGTGCTTTTTCTTGTAACGTTGGCTTACAGTCTGTTTATTATGCGGAGGTTCTTGGTATTATTCTAGTTATTGATTTTGCTGCCCGGAACGGGTGGAGGAACATTTGGATTGAGAGCGACTCCACAAGTGCTCTTATGATTTTTTCGAATCAGCTTTTGGTGCCTATTATGTTACGTAACAGATGGCATAATGCTCGCATTCTTGGAATTCAGGTTATTTCTTCTCACATTTTCCGTGAAGGTAACTGTTGTGCAGACAAATTAGCTAATTTGGGTCACTCCATAATTGGTGAGATATGGCTTGACACCCTACCTAATGAGGTGAAGGCAGATTTCTTTAGGGACAGATGCGGTTTACCTAACTACAGATTTTCATAATCTGTTTTCAGTTGTTTTTTCTATTTCTTTTTATTTGTTTTCCTTTGAGGGTTTTGGTCTAGTCCCCCCTCCTTTTGTATTTTTCCCCCTTTTTTTAATAAAATTTTGTTGAGATTGGCGGCATAGGATGGAGGTATCTCGGGGTGCCAACCTAGTTGGGATGTCGATGATGCCTCTTGATGTCTGTCCTTTCTCCTTGCTTATCAAAAAAAAAAAACACTACTTTCTATTTGTGTTTGTGCTCAAGCAATACTTACTCATCATATGACACATGAAATTAAAAAGGCACAAGTAAGTGAAAGGTTTTGTAGGGGATTTGTGAAGGTGACTGACGGTTGAGAAAAGGGTAGGAATAACACGTGAAGAATATGTGAGTAAGTGGTGGGGTTTGGTAGTATTTTAATAAGTTTTTTTTTTTTTTTTTAAGTATTTAGTGGTTAGAATTCACCTTTTTTTAAGGTGAATAACTGGAGTGTCCGGGGTTTGAACCCGATCCCTGTATATAACAATGCAATGTCGCTATCAACTGAGTTATGTTGACGGTAGGGGTGGAAATGGGCTAGGCTGGGCCGGGATTTGTAAGGCCTAAGTCTGGCCTACTTCAAAAATTATAGGCCTGAGCCTGGCCTATTACTCGTCATAGGCTTATTTTTAAGGCCTGGCCTGACCTTTTTAAAGGTCTGATGAAGCCTGAAAGCCTATTTTACACTAAGACCTAACAACATCTATAAGCCTACCAGAAAATAGGCCAAAACTTATGAAGGCCTAAAACACACAAATATGACTTATACTAAATAACAAATACTTACGATGGGCTAATCACACCAATATACCTGCAACTAAATAGTCAAATCATACGAAAGCTTGAGTTTATAGAAAAAAACATCAACATTATCAATAATTAAAGGTATATTATATATAAGAAAGCATAATAGGCTGGCCCGACGGACTTAATAGGCTTTTTTGTAAGCCTTAGCCTAGCCTATTTAAGTAAATAGACTTTATGAAAAGCTTAAGCCTGACCTTTTTATTAAACGAGCTGGGCCGAGCTAGGCTTTAAATAGGCTAGGCCGTAGGCCCCTGTCGAACGACCTGGCCTGTTCCCACCCCTAGTTGACGATGACTTTTAATAAGTTTTTGGCTTAAATATGCATTTCGTCCCTGTAATTTGGATGTGTTTTGGTTCTAGTCCTTGCAAAAAAAAAAAATTAAAAACATCCCTACAAATTTTTTGTTTTAAAAAGGTCCCTGACCCCACTATCCAACTGAGTTGGCATGGTTTTGGCACATGGCAGTTGCTGACTGTGCAACTTTTGCAACGTGGTGCTGACGTGGCATGCCACATAATATTAAATTTAAAAATATGAAAATAAATTTAAAAATATTAAAATAATTTTCTGATTTTTTTTTGTATAATTTTCAAAATAAAATTAATTTTTTTAATATTATATACTCTGAAAATAATTTTCCGAAAAAAAATGATATTTTTTTAAAATTAAAATTTTCGAAAATGAACAAGAAATTAGAATTTTTTTTAAAATTTTAATTTGTTTTCGACAATTATAAGTTTTCAGATAATGTAATTTAAAAAAAAAATATTAATTTCCAAATTTTAATTTTCAAAAATTTATATTCAGATTTAAAAAAATTATATAATTTTCCATTTTTGTTCATATTTTAAAAAACTAATTTTTTTAAAATTATATAATCGGATTTCTTTTTTAAAATTATTTTCAGATTTTTTAATTTTGAAAAATAGTTTTCAGAATTTTAAAAATTTAATTTTATGTGGCATGCCACGTGACGAAAGTTGCACAATCAGCAACTGCTACGTGGCCAAAACCGAATCTGGATTCACTGCTGTTACAGCAGAACGCTGTAACAGATTTTGGCCATGCGATCTCTAATCGATGGCTGAGATTGTTTTACCGTATAAAATTGATTTTTTAATTTGAACCGTCAGATCACAAATCAATGGTCAAGATTCTCTACAGCGTAAAACTGCGTGCTATTTTTACAGCGGGGAATCCTGATCCGGCCAAAACCATGTCACTTTAGCATTTTGGTGGGGCCAGGGACCTTTTTAAAACAAAAAAAATTTTGCAGGGATGTTTTTAAATTTTATTTTTTTTGCAAGAACTAAAATCAAAACATGCTCAAATTACAAGGACGAAATGCATATTTAAGCCTAAGTTTTTTAATCAACACCCATGTGATTATTCGCCAATTTTTTAACTCTCAATTTTTTAATACCGCATAATATTGAAAACCATTAAAAAAAAATAGAGGAGGAGGAGGATAAACGTGATGATATCATTGATGTCTTCAAAAAATGCTATCATTGATAACTTTAATATTTTTTCTTTCATATTTAAGTTAAACCCAACAAGAAAATACATTCATTCCATGATAGTACATGTCATATACCAGTTTCCATTAAATAGAAGGTCATACTTTTATACATCAAAATATAACTAACTAAAATAAATGTAAAAGTGATTATACTAAAAAGTTTTTCAGAACAATTTTACTAATTAATAATATAGTTAACTATCATCTATCTAAATTAATTTCTTTTATAGGCAAATGTAAATAACTAGTAGCTATGATTTGAAGCCTAAACCTCCTTTTCAAATTCCTTCCAATATCTCAACTTAAGCTATGTCTTAAAAGGATTCTTGAATTAACAATGATGAAATAAGTTAATGAAAATTTATAACCTGTAGTCATATTGACAGATATTGTTTCCGGTGGTTTTTGTGTGTCCATTGCTGCCTGAACACAATGGAAGGGTGATTGAGATAAAGTAAATTTTGCAATTTGATTGAAAATAAGTGTAAGTAAATACATAAGCTTTTTTTTTCTTTTGAAAAAAGGAAAACTAAATTTTATTCATAAAATTAATTACAACAAGTATTCAAAGTCACAATAAAGATTAGACGGGTAGTAAAAATGGGGAGCAGACATTTTTTTGAAAGGACCCTTGGTGGCCAATTTGTGCATGGAATGTGGGAATGGCGTGGGAGTTGGAGGAAAAGTTTATTTGAGTGAAAGAGTCTTACATACGAGATAAGATCTAAAAATGTGTTTATAAGCGATATAAAAGTCTTAATACGTTGCATCATTCTCACGTCTCTTTTAGCATGAAATGGTGTGTGAAGAGTCTGAAAAGTCTCACATAGGATGGGGAAAAATTTGAAATAAGTTCGTTTTATGATGTTAGTTAAGTCCAATTTAAATTCTAAGAATTGCAATGCGTAATAGAGTAAAAGACCACGCAACATAGTTTGGAAGGTGGTTTGAGTAGAGGATTATGATTATTTGGTTGTTTATGGAGAAGTTAAAGATACCCACTTGGATTGGATGAAAGTGAAGACAAACGGTTTTGATTACTCGGTATAAGGTTAGTTGCAATCGGCTACAACTTTGAATTGACAATTGGGTGTGTGAAGCAATACTTTTAATGCAAGTTAAATGTGTCCACAAGAGATATCAACTCAGTGTGAAGAGTTTGACTTTAGGATGTTTATGATTTGTGCATGCTTTTTGTGTCATCTATATATTGGTCATGTGGTTTCTTTAAATAATTTTTTTAAGGGATCTATAAATAAAAAATTACCATTAAAAAAAAAATGAAAACTTTACCGCAATAGGAAGGCTCCAGTTGAATGTAGGACCCCAGAAATGAGTTGTTTTGGGGCCAATTGGACTGTTCCAGAACGACTTAAGGGTGTTCATTTTGTAAGCTTTTGAAGCCTGCAAGGTCGTACAACAATCAAATATGAAATTTACTCATTTTCAGATAAACATGAGTTAGTATATATGTATCTTTCAAAAAAAAAAATGAGTTAGTATATATGTAGGTGTTACAATCATCAAAGAAATTAATATTCCAGCACTTCCTGAAATTTTGAAAAATATTCTTATTATGTTGTTATTATATTTGAATGGTGCCCTTTAGTCCAGAAAAGACTAGTCATGAAGAACCCATAAAATAAAAATAAGAAATTTAAAAAATCTAAAATCATATCAATCTTTGTTCAAATTAATCAAATCATCACAAAATGTAGAGAAAGTGAGGGAGATCTAGGTGTTAAGCATGGTGATGGTGGTGGTTATGATGGTTCTGTTGGGAGAGAGAGGAGAGGAGGATGTAGAGAGAGAAAGTGAGAAATCTGGTTGATGATTGTGAGGTTGAAGAGAAATGGAGAAAAATTTAGTGTTGAAGGAGCATGATAAGAGTGTGATCGGCATTTGATCTAATGGTTAAAACTTAATTTTCCATAGTGGAAAAAAAAAACTAGTCTTTCCCATGCTAAACGACACTTATTCTAATAGTTAGTTCTTTTATTCTCTATTTTTGTGTCCCTCCTTGGATAAAATGAAGCAGCCTTGTATAAAATGAAAAGTAAGCCTACCAAAAAATAAAAGAAGATTCATACCTGCAAAATATGATATGATTTAGCAGCTTAATTCAGGCTATGTTCTTGATTGATTTGCTTTAACTTCAAAATGAACTGCAAAAGCATTTGCTCTACCTAAATGACATAAGTACTGCCAAAAGCACAAGATTGAAGCCAATTAAGCTGGGAAGAAAATCGTATCCATCTAGATATACAAGTTTATTTATTTAACTTATCAATTCATAATAATTGACTTTGGGATAAAATCTAGATATGCAAATCTATTTATTTAACTTATCAGTTCATAATAATTGACTTTGGGATAAAATCTAGATATGCAAGTTTATTTATTTAACTTATCATTTCATAATAATTGACTTTGGGATAAAATTACCAAACTATCCTATATTATTATACGCCATCCGTTGCTGATTATAAGTAAATTTAACCTTTTAGGTTCATTCAATACATAATTAATTGAATGAACATAAAAAATTAGATTTGTTTATACTCTCTTTGTTCCTTTTTAATTGTTACATTTTGACTTTTTACACAAACCAAGACACTAAATGTATTTCACTATTTTTGATACAATAACTTGTGTTTTGCCTATAATATCCTTAATTATTTAATATCATATTTCATATATTTCTCTCTTTGCAATAAATTATTAAGGCCATTATAGGAAAAACACCATTTAATGTTACATTGAACTTTCGAAGTGATCGTTAATTATAAACAAAAAAATTATGTAAAAGTGACGGATATAAAGGAACGGAGGGAGTAATCGACAACACAGAGAGTATGTTGCTCCATTTGTCTTGTAAGAAGCCTCTTTTTTGCGTATTCTAATATATTATTAGAAAGAAGTTGAAATCTAATTTATTTATCTGAAAAATGGTATTCGAATAATCCTGAATTTTTTTCCATTAAAAAAAAGGTTAAATGCAATTTCGACCACTCTATTTTCGAAATTGTTAACTTTTGATACCTTTTTCTAAAACATGTTTTTTGATCTCCTATTTAAAAAGTCAACAAATATTCGAAAAGGTATTCAAATTTTTTTTCGTTGACTTTTAACGAGTTCATCCAAACATTTGTTGAGGCTAAATTGAATTTGACCAAAAGGCCTTCATAAAATTTTATCTTATTTAAGTGTGAAATAGTTAATTTTGCATATATACTACACTAGTGTAATTAACAATTTTATTCGGTGGTTAAATTCATCAAATAATGAATTTATTATAGTAGATATATAAAGTCTTTTTTTAATGGAAGGATATTTTTTCATTCAAATAACTTAATAACTAGTTATTGTCAATATTGAAGGACTATTTTAACTTAGTAATAATGACTATTACTGGTTGGTGAATTATATTTTAACTTAATATACTAGAATTTTGATCTATTGAAGAATTATTGTGAATACTAGTTGGTGACTAAAATGACTATTACCTACCCTTAGTAATAATTATGTTATTTTAACTAGAAAATCTTTTAGATTGGCCGGCTCAAACTACAAGAATTACGCGAGCTAGACCTAACGGTTACAACTTACAACAACATTGCAGTAAGTAGGAAAAGTAAGACAAGACAGAAACATTCTACAAAAATCACAGATAGTGTTATCACACCAGAGACACCAAAACTAGTAGGCTGCTTATCACTACACAAAGCATGGGACCAAAAATTTATTAGCAACCAATTGAACACAACATAAAACACCAGGTTGAAAACAAAACAGAATCCACCTCACAAAAACACACAAGCTCCAACCAGAAAATTGATGCTCCAGTCTGCATAAAAGCCACCAAAAACATAGCAAATAGACCACAGAAACAACAGAGAAGGGGTTTAGTTTGCACTATGAAACACGGATACGGACACAGACACCAGACACGACATGGACATTGACACACCGACACAGCTAATAATTTGAAAAAAATCAGATAATTCAGTGTAATTACAAGTGTCAGTGTCGTGTCGGCGTCGGAAACGACACGTGTCCGACACCGGGTCACGCCTAATCCGAGGAGTATCCGTGCTTCATAGAGTTTGCACCACCAATTACATTGGTCCAACTACAGCTTAATCAAACTCCGCCTTCATTTTGTCAAAAAACTAATATTCACCACCATATATAGCAAGGTGCTCGGGAGAATATTACTCTATAGATTGCGCCTTATCGTGGTTGCAAATAAGCGAGGTGCTCAGGAGAATCGACAACTATGGTGCAATAGTAGAGACAGATTATTCATCATACTTCCTTGGATTTGCTGAAACCATGGGAGGAAGAAGGACAATAGGTGGTGTGAAGGGACAAGCAAAGAGTAGGAAAAGATAAGGCAATGACTCTCAGAGAAGATAATGAACTACTCTAGGAGAATGGAGAAGACCTACAGTAGAGGTAGGAGAGACGACGAAGAAACTTGATAACTAATTTAACATTCATTATCCTCTTATTGGATTACATGTAACGTATATAACCTAATAAAACAAGGTTCATAAAGTAAAGTATAACCCTTCAACAAGGTAAAATTTCATCCCAGTGCAATGCAATAGAAAAATTCATCCAATGACCACATGGAAAACAAACTTTAGAAGGATATAATAACGAAAAGGCTTCAAAAGAAAGTAGTGAATATGAGAAGAGTAGTTGTAAGCCTTAAAAAGAACAAGGGCACCATCATTTGATGAAATGTAATAAATATGAAGAGAAAAATGCAGAAAATTTTCCTGCAAATTGGAGTTTCTAACTCTGCCAGCACTGTACAAAGGAAAATTGTGGCAGAGATTTTCTAAATATAATTTAAACTAATGCCATATATTAAAAAATTTATTTTCTAAAATACCTATTTCCTTTCAACTTTCTTTTCCTAAATGAACTCTGACATCTACCTATGTCAGTTAAACAGACTGTCAAACACCAAAAGTTTTATCAAGTTTGGGGAGTTTCTTAACAGCAATATCACCATACACTTCGTTTTGTTGCACGTCCACATAGTTGGTAGTTTTCAAAACCTGAAAAATATTAAACAGAAAACAAAGATTAAAATCTCAGCTCTGCAAAGAACATTCTCAAAATCAGTAAAATTTTTAAGAATAACGAGTAATTGGTGGTGGTTGTTCTCTTCTCACATGTTTTTCCTTTCCGAATTTTCAAACATAATTCTCTGAATATGATTAAAATGCAGTGGCAATGTTTTCTTATATTACAAGGAATGGATCTCCTCATGTGCATCTTTTCTCATGTTGAATTTGAATTCCAAACCCTTCATCTACTATGTTGAATGAGAGAAATGTTTGTTTAAAAATGGGAGATAGGGAATTTGAACGGTAGGATTTTAAAACATGACCCCCTTATGTTTTTCACATAGGCACACATACATAAAACCAGTTTCCTTCACATTGAAAAAAATAGTAAATAATGAATGTTAAGAGCCGAAAAGGACTGACATAAGTTGAAAAGTTACATGTCATATCTATGCATATCCTGAGTTAAGGGAGTCGACCTTTGCTTAGTTTGGGGAATTTACAAAAAACGACAGTGTCCCTAGCATATAAACAAAGTCACGAGAAGGTAAACTATCTGTTTACTTGTGTATAGTGATGACATCGTCATAACAGGAGATGATTCAGTTGAAAGGCAACTATTAGGGAGAGGCTGCTAAAACTGAAATTATGGATCTAAGGAGGCTAAGTAAACCTTTTCATAAATTAAGTTTGCCAGAAAAAGATTATGTTTTCTATATTAAGATTTAAGACACCAAACCTTTTTACAACATATACTTATTTTTGTTTGAGGAAATTCATAACATATACTTATTCTAAAGCACAAATTAAACATACCAGGATTTCATAAAAAAGCCTTGCTGATTCTTTCCGGGTTCTTCCATGTGAAACTTGGGACAAGTTCACAGATCCCGCCTCTTTTTGTTTCCCTGGATCTTGAAAAGTTTTGCTCAAGTATGAGGCTACCTTCCTGTACATCAACATAGAAAACAAATATAAGCGAATATTGCAAACAATAATAGAAATGTTGATATTCAAAAAGCCAACAACCATCTCACCTGGTTCGCTCAGACCACCCAGCTGCCATGAGGAAAAGAATCAAGAAACCACGCAGTGTTAGAAAGACCATAAATGATTATAATTTAACGAAAATTATTATGATTTAGTGGAAAGAATTTATGGAATTCTTACACATGTTTGAATTCTCAGTTTCAGGTGAGTTCATCTCCTGCGAAAAGCATAGTATAAGCCAGTATAAATCATTTAGTTCGTAGTCAAGGAGTAAACAGAAGACAAGAAAAAAAGAAAAAGTGATTTCTTAACTCAAAAGTAGATAAGCTTGGGAACAAAATAAGATTGTAAGAAACCATATTTTCACATCTGCGTCTTTGGAAAAGCTGACTAAAATTTTTTTTTTTCTTCAGAAAAATGATAGAGCTAAGCTTTGGTACTTGAAAACACAAAACATAACTCTATCATGAACCAACTATCCCAAAAGCTTGAGCTGTTGTGTGATGGAATATCAATGGTTTCATGCTACATCTAGAAAACAGCCCCTCATACTCTTTGGGCTAGGCATAGCAGCATGGAAATTCCGATGCCGGCATACCTCTCTAGCTTAAGCTCAAATTTTATAAGAAAAATGGGGCAACAAGAATAAAACTATAAGCCTCTTACGTATAGATGCTCTAATAACTTGTCATGATGCACTAAGAATATTACATATTGTAGGAGAGTTAGGAAAAATATGATTTAATTCTCCGTGATTATATTTTATTCTCCTTGATCTTATTTTTATTTTATTTGATTTTGTCATCATTGGTCGTAATTAATGGGATAGCTGCTACTAGTGCAATTTATTTTCATTAGATAATAAATACTTCAAGACTGTAATAATAAAACATGAAAATTTTATTCCATTACTTTCTATATGGTGTCCAGATATGACCATCACCGGTCCTAGTGATTGACCAGGTGTGGTCGACAACAAATAGCTGCCCCGGAAGTGGACAGGGTGTGATGGACGGTGGCCTGAACATCATCGGAGCAGGCATTGCCGCTGCTGCCTGGACAGACCGGACCAGGGCTGGCAGCGGCCTCTGCTCTCTCTAGTTCCACACAAGCTACTCAAGAATAAATGTGGTAGAAAAGCAAAACTTAATACATGATAGTTGTTACCTCATTCATGAGATTGAGATCTTCATCCACTGTAAAGCTTTCCTCATGATCCATTGTTTCATATGTATTTGAGGTTTCAACATTGAACTGCAATTTGGTTTTTCTAGGTTAGTTGTGTGGAGAATAATGGATTTACAGAAAAGTACTCATGGTATACCAAATATCAACAGAACTTTCATAGTTTAGTTCTTCATTACCTCTTCCACCATATCAGCATTCCTTTCCAAAGATTGCTCTCTCTCATGGGGACTTGAAGGCCCAAAATCATCTGAATTTTGAGGTTCAGTTATCTCGTGTTGTTTAGCTGTCCTAACTTTCACATTTGGGCACAATGGAGGTGTTTCTGGAGCAGCCGCCATATGATCTGAACTACCACAAGTTTGAGACTGAGACACATCTAACTCCCTTATAGCTTCTGAGAACCTTGGAGGAATTTCGATATGGTCTGGAATGCGAACAAATCGAGATTCCGACACACCTGACTCTGGTCGAGTTTCCTTTATCTTAAGAGAGTTAGGAATCTTCATTTTCTTACTTGAAAACAAGGACTTAAGCTTTGCGGAGTGGCCTGCAGAAAAACAAGGTCAGTAAGATGTAAAGTTTACAACAAAAAGAAAAAAATTATAAATTCAAACTTACAAGTAAACAGAGATTCATTGAATCTATCCAGAAGACTGGAAAGCTGATATTTTCTCTGTTTATCAAGCAAAGAGAGACGTAATGGTCTGTGGACAGAGACCAAGTCACTTGCATCAAGTATGCTCCTTTTGAGTACCCTGAAATGGATCAAAATGCAGTGTGTTCAGTCGGAGTTCAAAGTATCACTATCTTGAGGACAAAATGAAGACTTCAAAGTCCTAAAAAGAACTAAATTAATATTCAATCATGAGGTATATGGTCTAAAAAAATTCATAAAAATAAAGTTTACAATGAAATAATCACTTGCATTATCAATCCAAAATCTTTTGATATTTACCCCAAACTACATTTTAGAATATCCTAGACTATATTATCTCTTATTATTGGTTACATGATTTGTTCGCTTATTTATTATAATTGGCCTCCTTTTATTGGCAAAAATAGAACTCAATTCTTAATCTTATTTAAAGAATCGTATCACATTATTCACACCGATATTAATATAATTTTATCACTAAGTACTCCTTTTCCTCCCTCTATACCCAAACCATTTAATTCCAACATTCTCTAAAACTAAGCAAAATTAAATAAAAAACAAAACCTCAAATACTTTTAACATAATTATCAACTATCATGGAAAAATGTAAGAACTTCAGATATATAAAACTATCCTTTTGAACTATTCCTGTGTTCTAGGAAACAAATAATAAAAACATTTAAATCTCAATGGCGTTAAACAACTTCAGACATAAGAATGGATAGCAAAAGACCATGGTCGAAAAGAATAATAGGTAAGAATATTTTCTGTATTTATTATCTATCACATACTCAGTAGACAAGACCATCGTTTTATCAATAACAAATTTTCTTTTCTTTGAAAAGCGAGCAGATTCGGTTGCAGTTGGTGTAGGAATAAGCTTAAACTCCGACGTAGTAGAAGTAGAACCTGCCAAAATAGAATGTTGAGTATGAAAAAGAAATAAGTAGAATAATTAACTTCATACGAAAAATGAAGAAAAACATTCAGCAGTTGCATTTTCAAAGATTTTATAAAATAATGGTTTTATAAACCTGGTTTTGGCCTTCCAATTGAACTGCCTTGAAACTTAGATTGAGGAGTTGGATCCACAATCGTGGACTCTGCAGGATTAACACTAGATTGTCCATGTTCAAATGAAACCTTTTTTTGAACTTCTAAATTTCCTTGAAACTTAGACTGAGGAGTTGGATCAACAATAGACTCTTCAATGAGTTCTCCGACGCTCTCTTTGACAACAGAAGACTGGTTGTGATGAAAATTTTCATTTTCTTGGAAAGCTAATGGTTCATCAACGCAGACATTTTCCTGATCCATTTCGCATAATGATCTTAATGATTCCATTGCCATATTATGCTCGATACCAATTTGCCGAGACTCATTAAAAGATGCAGAAGGTAAAACCGCTTCCTTCTGTGTTCCCAAAAACATACTGATATCTATTGATTCCTCTTGAGAGACTCTACTCTCTTCATGGAACTCGTCCACATTTTGATTGGATATGTGGCTTTGCAATATATCCTTGCTTGCCAGTAAATTTGTTGAACTACTCGATGGAAAAGCTTCGAAGTCAAAGTTCAGCAATTGAGTTTCAAGAACACTGTAATGCATATCACAAAATCAATAAGTTTGATGGAGAAGTTATTCATTGATTTCAAAAGATATTCAGTAGCATGAATTCAAAATTTTCAAAAATTGAGAAATGTACTTTTCTGCCATAAGGTGGTCAAGAGAGCAGCTAGTTTCACCCAAACCAAAATCGTCAAACTGCAAATCACAAAATCTAAGATTTTTAGGATTGCCAATCAAAGAATCAAAACAGAACTGTTTCCATATTTTCTAAAGTCATCAAATCTGTTGTTTCGTAAAGTTAATACTGTCAACGATATGAAATCAATTAGTTTATAACATAATATGACTTCAATTATGACAGAATTCAATCTAACTGGGTGATCCAGTCATTCAAACATATCTGACCGTAGTTATTGTACAATTATACTAGTTCACATCTAATAAATATTTCCAACTATATTTAGTATAAATTTATATCCAATTATATCATATAGATTTTGTAAGAAAAATGTTATTAAATATTTTCTGCCTTTGTTTTTGCTTCATTATTATCACAAAATTAATAAAAATAAAAAACAATTGCATGACATTGAATGTAGTGAAAAACTATGAGGTGGTTGTCGAATATGAATGTCAAGTACCAATTTAATTAAAAGTTTACACAATATAGCTTCTTGTATGCTGATAGAAACCAACTGCTGTAACTAGAGAAAATACAAAAAATCTCAGAATAACAAATTAACTAACTCCTTAACCAACTAACTAACTAACTAAGCCTCTTAACCAAGGTTCTCAAACTCTCAAGTTTACGATTCTAGGTCACAAAATATTTCCTTGAAGCAGGAAGGAAGTAATCAACAAGAGCTACACATATATAAACAGGGAAAAGAAAGAGCATTCACTAGACAGACACGATTCAATTGGACATATATTTGCAACGAGCCAAAGATAAACAAAACAGTTACATTGATCAAATTAAATGGAAGAAAAAGAAACATCATTCAGATAATCCTCAAAGGATTGATAAACTATAATGTAAAACCATGTAAGAACTATGGAACACGTACCCTCTCCTGAGAAAACTGCATGAATCCCGCAGTATTAGACAAAACATCTGTTTCATTTCACAGTATATTACGTAAACATTAGTATAAGATTAAACATACTATGAAAGGAAAAAATGAAACGATTTAATACCTTTTAGAGTGATTTGTTCTGGGGGAGCAGTATGGAATCTGAAATCGACAGAAGACAAGTTATGCAATGCTTAAAACAAAGAAAAGTCCCTAACCAATTAAACTTCTGAAATTAATGAAACCTTACCGAGAAGTATCTTCAAGTATACCCAAATCAATAGCATCCAAATCAAATGTATCAGGCATGATAAAAGACATGCGCAATTTTTCCACGGGTGGGTCGTTCTTTGTTTTGATCACAAATTTGTTGATTCCAAGGAGCACCTTATTGCAATCATCGAGTAGAAACTCAACCTTCTTTGAGTATATTTTAACAACTCCAGAAAGGAGATATCCAAGCACTCTGTAGGAAACAGCTTCTATTTCATGATGCATAATCTGGTCTGTAGAAGGTAAAATTTGCAAAACATGTTAGCTAGATTCCACAAAGAAAGCAAATAACACACCAAATCCTATCTAAAAACAACCAAATTCGATTTAATATATCAAATCAAACCAGATATTAATTGATTATAATCTGCATTTGATTATATTTTAATCTTGCCCTACAGAGAATCTATCAAATTATATTTCAAATTTGACTCATTAAATAAAAATTAAAATGCAGATGCTTCTCTTAGAATGTATGTCTGAAGCCTAACTGAACTCCAAAAGATAAATCTAGGAATGAGCATAGAGATGTATACAATACATGCTAACATAACAGTAGCTTAATCGAACGACCTGACCTAAACTCCTAGCCTATGTGTCATGTTCAATTAAGCTACTGTTATGTTAACTTGCATTGTATACATCTCTATGCTCATACACGTTCAATAGAATGAAAATCGTTTTCTTTTTCAACAATGTGGCCACATCCATCTTAAAAGAAAAATTTAAAAGCATTTTCTTTTGTCTCGGTGAAGTCAATAAAAAAATCCAGCACGATAAAAAACTGAAATTTCTGACTGAAAAGTAAAATGTTGTTTTTCATCAATGGTAAATTTCTTGTTTTCCTAAACCTATAATTTTTCTGGGAATTAGGTTTTATCAAATATCACAATGCCATATACAAAAATGCCTTCCACCACTGATTTTCACTGATCACCAATTTTTTAAACAAACAATGACACACCAACCAATTAACAAAAAAAATACATTTTTCTTACCACAAATTTCCCATATCACTTAACACAGAAAAAAAATCATAAGTAAACACAAAAATGAAAAGAAAAAAAAAATCAAACACAAAATTAAATTAAAAAAAAAACTAAAATTCTCTGATCACCAATGTTTTAAACAAACAATGATACACCAAACACTTAACAAAAAACCAAAAAAAAATGCATTCTTTTCTCAGAAAAAAATGCATTATTTTACCAGAAATTTCCCAAATTAGTAAAACAGAAAAAAATCATAAGTAAACACAAATTGAAAAAAAAAAAAAAAAAAACCCTACAAAACAACCATTTTCTTGTCACTCAGTGAAGCCAATAAACAACAAAAACAGTTAAATTTGCAACTAAAAAATAAAAAGAATGTTGTTTATCCATCATATATTCCAAAACAAACTCAAAAAAATGGAAACAGGGTAAAGAGAAAGAGAGAAAGAAGACTAACCCACAAAAGAAGAAATGTCACTATCCAAAATTTGAGGTTTCTTAAGTTGTTTGAAGAAAAAAGATGCAACCCACAAAGGATTTTTACTTGAACATAACCCTTTCTTAGATTTCAACATTTTCTTCTTCTTCTTCTTCTTCACAAAGTACTATGTTGTTTTCTGTGTTTGAATGAAAAGTGTACTATGATGTCACTCACTCACTCTGATGTTTGTGTTTTTCTGCTATGTTTCAGAAAACATTGTATGAAAATAAGAAACGGTCGAGTAAAGTTTGCCACACCAAAAACTACTACTTATATATCCAACTAACCTCTCCAAGTTCATGAATCAAACAAAATTTACAATAAAATAATATTTTTTTTTTATTTTATTATAATGACATTTAAGGTATCTACTATCTACTTTGACTATAAAGTGTATTAAATTTATTCTATTTTCTTATAAATAAATTTTCTAATTTTATATTTTTGCTTTATTTATTTCATTTTATTATTGTAATGTTAATAAATGATTTTGAAACTTATCCGCTTTTTATTTTTATTTTTTTGACAAATTATCCTCTTTTTCTTTGTTATCTAAATAATACTAAAACCCATTTTATAACATTTTTTTTTTTGACACATTCTCTTTTATTGGTGAAATTTTACTATGGCTTTCATAAAATTTATATGAAAGCCACCTAGTTTGGTGGGTCATATAATCTTTAGCGAGTAAAGAATATGAGTTAAAGGAATGTAGGTCTTGACACAAAAATCAAAACAACAGAAAAATAAAATGAAAATATAATGTGAGTATAAGAAAGAAAGTTGTCATAAAATAGTTGTTCAAATATCATTTCTCTTAAAAGAATATGTTTATATATTTATTTTTCATAATGTCATTGTAAACATACATTTGTCTTTGTAGACATTGAATTGACAAATTAAATTGTGGAATATGTTTATATTATTATGTAAATAAAAAATTATAGAAATAATATTTAGATGACATATAGTAAATAGTTACTTGATAAATTTCAAATGCGTTATTTACAATATAATATACTAATATGTTGTGACCTACAATGATGAGCCTTTGCTCGACTAATTTCGTAGGTTGTGTGTGAAAACTCCCTTGCTAGTGGGATCGTGAGCCCCCATAGTAGACTTCAGTTTCCCCTTCTCAAAGTGATCTAATGACAAGGTCCTTTAGTGCATAGCTCCATGGAAATCGTGTCCTCCCCCTCATTCCTCAAAGCGGTTTGTGACGTTATAAACATAGAATACAAGTTTCCCGCATCTTTGTATAGCCCCACTTTGTTCTTTACTTAGTTTTGAGGTTTCAACGTCTCACATACTAACTTAGTGGCCTTGAGAAATGGTTATCTCCTTCGCTCGGTTGCTTTATCATCAACTAACCTTCAATCGGCCGGAAGGCTCCCTAGCCAAATAGTTCAATCGCCTATTTGTCGAGCTCTGTTAACAAGATAATTTTTTTAAGTGTAAACAAAAGCCCCGCCAGAATTGTATGATTGGTTAACCCTTGATAAATGAGTTTATGTGACACAATTAATAGAGCTACGCGTGAACAATGTCATAATTTCACCTAAAGCAGGGAACTAGTCGTTAGAACCTATTACTCGACGTACGATATGTCAAAACATTAACTCTTGTCGGTTAACTTAACCTAACACTAACCTTGATTGTCCAGCTAATTAACAGTTTCACATTCCTAATCATTAGGTTGCTGCTTAATTTAAGTATCAAAGGCCGAGAATTTTTTTTCTCATTTTATTTCCTCTTTCTCCGAAGCATTCTTTCAAATTCCCATCTCATGTTCCCTCGTCTCTAATACTCAAAATGGCTGCCCTAAGATCAATCAAATTACTTTCCTATCCCGATTTCAATCCAAGGTCATTTCTCCGTATAGTTTCTCTAAAAATAATATGATGCTTTGGCGATTTTGTGATGAACAGTAATTTACCATCTTCTAGCCTCGTACCAACCACCACTGCCATGACCAAAACCACCTCCATGCCTAAAACAAACATCTTAATACCTTGGACATGGTTCACATATAACACCCAACTTAAGATCTCTAGCAAACCACCACCCCACCCCAACCCAAACAAACATCTCAAAAAAAACCTTTGAACAAGCCTTAAACATTGTGTGCGATATGCATCTCAACCTTCTTCCAAAACCATGTTTGAAAGGCAATAATACAGCTATGCAAATCCTTAAGGATATGTCAAAGGATTGGAAACATGCAAGAATAATCTATATGCATGCTTGATCTTGCCCAAGGGTGCAATCTCTTTATCAATTGTTGCCTTGCATGAAAAGCTACAACTTTTATGGAAGAATCTTAGACGACGAGGAGTAACTTCTCTGGATAAGGGCTAGTATGAGCTCTCATTCTCTTACCTAGAGGATGCAAGAAGCGTAAGAATGGTTGGCTCTTGGAACTTGAACCCTGGTTTATTGATGCTTTTTGCTTGGACCCCTGATTTCAACCCTAGTATGCAGAAGACAACATCAGCTCAGGTTTGGTTCTTTTTTGTCTACGTCAAGAATATTGGAGACCAATGATTCTTTGGGCTTATTTGGTCTATTGGTCCCCTAATTAATTTCCAGTTTTCATTTTGATCCCGTAACTAATAAAACCCACGTTTTGGTCCATCAAGTTTGTCTCCGTTTGTCAAAAAAATCCACGTCTGTTAAGTTTAACTCCAAATTTTTAAGGTGGACCAACATTGTAGGTGGTCCACCATAGACCTTATTAATTTTTCCAATTTTTACCCTTTGATCTTTTTTTAAGAAAGAAGATTGTTGGATCGTGAAGGTCCATTGTATCTTATAGTGAACCCACAACAACTAATTTTTCTTCCCTTTCTTTATCTTCTTCATTCCTCTTCTTCTTCATCGTCATCCTCATAATCTTCATACAAAAGCCCAACAAAATACCAGAAATTCATCAAACTTTAAAATAATCATCATCTTCATCTCATCACTACTCCTTTACTAGATTTTCTGAAGCTTAAAAAAAATCACTTTTTCATTTGTACGCTGTATTGATCACAGAGACAAAATAACGATCAATCATCAAGAATGTAACATACAAGTTTCCTCTTCCAGATCTTTCTTCAGATGCCATATTCTTTCCTCATAGATATGCTCTCTCTCTCTCTCTCTTTCTCTCTCTCTCTTGCTTCCTGATGTACATATTAGACAAGTGTACCAAATCGTTTACCAAGTAATAAAATGATAAGTAGAGTATCGTATCCACAGGGACTGTTGTTTCGTCCAATTAATTCGCGTTACTTATTTTAAGTTTGATGATATAATAAAAGAGTTAAGGGTTAGAGATTTGCAATTTTTATCTATTTGCGACAGCAGTTAGGATTCTTTGAGTCCCCCTATTTATATTGTTGGATATTAAATAACAGTAATGTCGCGTTTATTTATCTTAGGTAGACTATACAAGTGATGAGGCCGTTGGGACGGTACTAACCTAATTGGTCGTCAAGCTGCACCTACTGGTCACACCGTGATCCTTACGTGTGGGGTCTATACTTCTCAGTTAACTAGGTTTATCCCTCCAAAGTTTAGTTGCACATGTTGGTCACATGATGATCCTTATGTGTGGGGTATTACCACCTCAAATGTGATTGAAAGCATAGACTTTATATTGGCTTTCCAAAATTTCCCAAGGCAATGAAGGCCAAGGTTCCTGTAGGTCTACCCATCTATGAATCTTAAGACACTCATAACACACTCTCTTTCGCACTTAGTAGTTCTACAAACGGGCAGCCTTATTAGTGTCTACCTTACCAAGGGTTTAAGAGAATGGTCCTGCTAGACTACGACTTATTTCCTTCAAGGAGACACTTGTTTCCGTAATTTTAACTAGTTACCTCCTTGGTTCAGCAGATTTTACTCAATATTACTAATGTCACCTCCTAAGTACTTACTACTAGGTGGCTCAATTGTAAGATTTACAAAAAAAAATTCATTGACAAATGAAGCTCGCTCATCTCTTAAACTTACAAAAGCTTCCTTAAGTTTAGAAATTTGAAATTATAGTTTCAAAATGGTTTTGTTTTGAGCAATTAATTTCTCAAAAGCATTTAAGGATTCCACATGCATTTCTTCTATGGAATATTGTAAATCCTTATCAGTGGGTTTATAATCATAGTAGGATTCGGAGAAGGTTACCTCATTTTTAGCTTTATTCATATGACCCATGAAGCATAAGTCATCTTCTTCATTATTTTCGGAGTTACTAGTATTATAGGTTACTTCATCTTCTTCAAAAGCAATGTAGGCCTTCCTTCCTCTTGATTTTCGGTTGGTTCCGGATCTCCCTTTGTCCTTAGCTAGTTCCGAACATTCATTATTATAGTGTCCTACTTTTCCGCAACCATAGCAACTAACAATTTTCTCATCCTTTTCCGATTCGCTTCCCTTTCGTGAAGCCTTCCTAAAGTTGACAAGGTTCTTGTCATTGTGCTTTAACCCATTTCTCTTAATGTATCAGTTGTATCGTCTCACAAACAAGCTCATATTTTCTTCATTGATTGAATATTCGTCGGATTCAACTTCATTTTGAACCAAAGAGATGGACGCGGACGAAGTGGTGTTTAAAGCAATGGACTTCCTTTAGATACCACTTGTTGGTCTATATGGTCAATAAGGATGTGCGCTAAAGGGGGTTGATGAGTCAATAAATTAGTATTTTTAATATGTTATTTGAGTTTATTATATTTAGATTTGATTTAGTTTTATTTAAATATTATTTCCTTTTTGAGCTGTTTTACTTCAATTGCAAATTATTATATT
>Ga0315914_1003423_pt1 | contig 24091 bp, 11 predicted proteins | sample MpolenodulesMG_FD_203920 | JGI IMG/M metagenome (GOLD analysis project Ga0315914, IMG submission 203920) | Medicago polymorpha root nodule microbial communities from Los Angeles, California, United States - elongated nodules | ecosystem: Host-associated > Plants > Roots > Nodule | place: USA... | reverse complement strand
TGTGATATCAAATGAAATATATTATATCCCTCTGTACCAAATTATAAAGGAAAAAAACCATTTTCTTTGTCCCAAATTATAAGAAAAGATGGACAAATTATAAGAAAAGATCAACTTTTAGCATATTTAGTTATGTTGTTTCAAAAAATTATCTTTTCCAAAGGAAAATTAAATGCAAAGTGCATTTAATTTGTTATCTCTTTCATTTTTTTAATAACCAATAACCAATGAAAATTGTTTTTACATCTTCCTATAAAACTTATTTTAAGGATAACACAAGAAACTATGTTGTAAATAATATGTTTTAGTTTTAATAAGTGATTTTTTTTTCCCTTATAATATGGGATGGAGAGTACATATTTAAGTAGATAATTTTTTTTGAAAAAGTTAGTACATCATTATATTAAATAGTATATTATTTACATAGTAATATCATATCATCTCTCCTATAAAAAAAACATATACACGTGAAATATTTTTTTAAAAAAATCTACATATTATATTAAAATTAATATATGCAAAATAAAATCCATTTCATGTCATCAAAAGAGGAGAGAGAATTGGAATTATAAGAAACAACACGTGTAGAGTGTACCACAAAAGTAGAAATTTTTTATATACTGATATTAGAAAGTCGATATGATAAAATTTTTTTTGAAGGGATATGATAAAATTTTGAAAACTCATGACTATTTCAAAATATCAACATTAATAAGTGTTTTAATTAAATATTTTTTATTTTATATGGAAAACACCGTTAAATATTTGCACAACATCCGTTGCAGATTTTATATACCTATATGATAAAATTTTAAAAACTCATAATATCTTTTTTTTTTATATCACTTGTTGCAAATTAAATGTGCTTATATTTGCATAAGAAATTATTTTATTTGTTTAAAGAAGAAATATTTTATATAACGATATGAGAAAATTGATATTATAAAATTTTAAAAACTAATGATGTAACACCCATACTAAACGTATCTAGAAAGTTTAACATGTGCATTATCTTTAGTATTGGATACATTAAAATTTACAACATAAATTCTTCGAATAAATATTTTATACAACAACACGCATTCGTACAATCAACAATACAATATAACTCGTTCAAAACATAGAAAATACATCCTTAAAGTCCATAACATCCTACAGCGGGTACGAACGAGCACTTGCTGATTATCCATCCGGCTACAAGCTTGCTAAATCCTAAATCCTGCTAAACCAACCTACTGATGAGAAACAAATAAGGATTGGGATGAGACATAATGTCTCAGTGAGTTCTACCTAATCCTAGGCTATAGGTAACCTCGGGGAAAACCTATGGTCACCACGTGTCTACAATACAACCTGCCGGTTGATTATACGTGTGTGGGCTTGCTTGCCTAGACGGTCGTGCATACTAGATCCGTCGTAGGTTCTTCGTATCATAACTCATAAGTCTTGTCTTACTCTACATGTCATGGAGGTCAAGGGAACCTAGGACCGCTATGTCGAGATACGATAAACGCATCAAGACTTATACATAAGCCATTCATGACACGTTCCTAAACTGGACGATCGGGGAGTTACTAAGACCGTCGGCGGTGTATCTTCATAACTTGTTCTATTGCATAAGCTTGTACATATTCTTGTCATATCATAATCTTAATGCATGATTTATTCATATTAAGTTAGAGGTCAACGTTGAACAAACATAATTATCTTGGTTCATTTTACGGAGTGCATCGGGTGGAGTAACCCCGAGTACAATCCCTTACTTGACCGATGAAAACCTAGCTAAGGTACATCGGACTCCCTCAGTGACGTGCGGGCCTACCTTGCGGAGCGTATCCCGTTCCCCTGGTGAGAACCTCTCGTATCCCCCTTGGCGTGGATAACGGAAAGACACGACACCTACGTCTTACTTTATGGTCTTGACCAAATACAATAGCTTGTCTTAGTACTTACTTACTTAATCATTCTTGTTCATAGTGAATAAACTATGCCTTTCCATTCACGACTTAACTTGCTTAGGGTTCTTGCTAACATTCTAGTTCTCGACAATCTACGTCGAGGCTCTATGTTTATCCCCTCTCTTAGTTCAACGTTACCCGAATAACATGCTTAAACTCTCTTGGCCATTCTTGACATATATGCTAATATTGCCATGATTTCATTTCAAGAATCAAACGTTGTAATGTGTGTTGCTTCAATGATGTTTGGGGGTTTTATAGTTGGAAAACATTGCGATAAAAAGTATCGGACGACACTACAAACCCTCGTATGAGTCTACAAGCCAATTGGAAAAATGTGGAAGTCAGACCCATTTCACCAATGGGGAGTTTCATCTGGAGAATTTTGCTATTAGCGAAATATTTCGCTAATAGCGAATTTCTTCGGGTCCTGAAGTGCAACACTTGAATTTTCACCCCAAACATCTCAAAACTTGTTCCTGCAATGCACAATACCTTCAAACAACATATTTAAACATCAAGAATCATTTGCATGGCAATATTAACACATAATCAACAAGATTGGACATTGGGTACTAAGGATTTTATTAAACTAAACTTAACTAAATCATGTTTTCTTGCTAAGATTACACAACCCAAAGTTAGGTTAAAACTATCTAAGAACTCACCTTAAAATCACTTCCAGCAACTTAAAGATAGCTTAACCAACAACATTTCTGCCGTTCATTAACAACTTGTGCTTCTGCCTCAAATCCTCAACCATCTCTTTATCATCAAAAGCTCGTGAACTTAACCATGGCTTAATCACAAATCCCACATCAGGCCCCAAACCTCAAACTCGTCTCCAGCCTTCAATACTGGACCAAACTTAGCGAAACTGACGTCAAAACGTCGGGAATTGCATTAGCTATCCGTAGCCAAACCAACCGCTTGAATCCAAATCACAGTAAGAGAGTTCTTGCCGTTTCGCTGGAGCCCTGTTCCAAAATCCGTAACCAGAATCCAGCAGAAATTACCAAACTTTAAACATGTTTTCCGAACTCGTTTCTAATCCGAATCATACGAAATTTATGTCTAAACTAAAGGGAATTGAATGGAGAATCTAAAACTTCAACAATTACACAAGTCTGAGGTACCCAGCAACAGCAATAACTCGATTACACCAGTACTGTCATGAATTTTTACTCATGTTTCAAAGGTTCAAGCATAATCTCTTTTAGCTATAACAACTCAACCATAAACAACTTAACCCTCTCAAACAGTTCCAGCACCAATATAAACAACATTAAGCTAAAATTTAACTCCTTAAAACAACTTATTTTTTATTACCTTGTAAAACTCCAAATAAAACCAAACCTCAAGCTTCTTGCCTCAAACAAAAACCCTTTCTCTTGCTTCTAACATTAATAGGAACCACAAACCAATGGATTACACATGCAGAATCATAACCATTGAAAGCTCTTGCACTAAAACCCAAGATGAGTAAAAGAGAGGAAGGCTCGGCTAACAAAGGAAACGGGGGAGAAGAAGAATCAATTATTTGGATTATGAAAGAGTAATTGCATGTTGCTTTGGAGTTAAATGGCTAAGAGTTTTTGTGAAAATTTACTAGGAAGGGAGGGAATGTCGTGTGAGGGAAAAGAGAGAATGGGGATGAATATAGTTCAGATTGAATAAGGGTGGAGGAATAATGAATGAAAGTGGAATATCTTGTTCATATACTTAAATATTCAAAAGACTCTATTGCCCTTTTCTTAAAAAGTGTTCTACTTTGATATAGTTAACTCACACTACAGTCTAAGAAATTAAGCCGGATATTACAAATGACTATTTCAAAATATCAACATTAATAAGTGTTTTTATTAAATATTTTTTATTTTATATGAAAAACACCGTAAAATATTTGCCCTGCACTTGTTGCAAATTTTATATATCGATATGATAAATATTTTGAAATAACATAATTTTTGATACATGCTGACTAGGTTTCTAATGAGATATTTTGTCTGATCGACTTAAACATAAGATTCTGATTTTTCGAAGTTTCAGTTCTTGCTTTGTTCTTATTTCGATAAGGTCATATTTAATGGTCTGGTTGATTATATTTGATATTGTTAGTCGGTTGAGTCTGTTTTGATTGTTGAAGTATTGTTAGAGTAAGGTTCGTATAAAACAGTGAACAAATAATTTTAATTTAAAAAATTGCACAATTAATTGAACCCATCATAAAATTAATAGAATGTATATTGATCAATTACGATTTAAAACATACATAGCAGTTAAATAGATTTATAACGCATATATTTAGTGAATTAATATGATGTTGCAATGGTAAAGACATACGTTGGGTGTGTAGGGGTCATGGGTTCGATTCTTGCCAATGAATGGGCAACCTTTTTACTTTTTTTAATGCTTCATCTTCTAACTCTAGACGGATCGTAACGACCCGGTTTCAACCCATGCAACCCGAAACTAAAAAACCTTACCTTTAACTCATTTTTATCACCAAAAATTCAGTTCGAACACATAATCTTGAAGTGAAATAAATAATTTTTATTTGAACAAAAAATACTCAAATTTGGAGAAAACGAATTTGCAAAAGAGAGGTTATGGTGTGGTGGTAGGTTTACTTTGGTGGATCTGCAGCTTCATAAAACGCAAAACACATTGCAGCTTTACTCTATCATCATGCATGATGCTTTGTGATGTAAACTATGAGAGATTGAAAATGGAAGTGTTTTTATGAAAATGTTATTAATTGAAGTGTTATTTTTAATTATGTAATTTATTTATTTTTTTAAAAATCTGGGTTTTTTTCTCCTCTCATGAAGATGATGAATAAGTTGATGAAGATGTTGAAGAGTGATTTAATAAAAATCTGGAAGAGAGAGTGTGAATATGAATAAATAAAGAAAGATAATTAGAGAGGAGAGAGAATTGAAATTAGAAAGAAAAAAAATCATGTGTAGAAGGTGTACCACAATAACATAGAGACCAAACAAATCTAACCATTAAGATCTTGAAATAAACTTGTCCATGATGGAACATATGAAGCAAGTGATCCATATTAGAATTTCTCTCAACATCTGATGTTTCATGGCTTGAAACTTGATTGGCTGAATTAAACGACTGCACCGAAGAAGTCAATTGTCTGACTTCTTCATAGAAGCTCCCATATTTGAAATGTTAGTAGCAATTACCTTTGATGATTCACAATGAATGTGTTTCCTTTTGTGCATTCTTCTATGTTGTAGTTTTCATATGTGTAGTGTTTGTATTGTTTCCCTAGAGGACTCGAACAATGCAATTTACCTTATCGTATCAATATATGTCCCTGGCAGAAGAAAAGAAAAGAACCAAGTAAACAAATCAAGGCTTGTTTCTCCTTGGAGAGGAAAGGTAGTAACATAAGAAAGCAAAGGTTCTATTGATGACGGTGAACATACTGTTTTTTTTTTATTGTCTGTGTTGCATCATCTGCTTCTATTTTGTTGAGATAGAATTAACGGTTAGATTAAATATTAATAATGGTTGAAATTTGGTGTAAGTCTTTCGACTTTCGACTTACATCTGGTAACAACGGATTTTATCTCTCTTTCCGTTAACACCAAGTATAAGTATAATGACTTACACCAAATCTCAACTGTTAAATTAAATTAATCTAATGGCTGTCATATGTCAAATTAAGTGAAACATGTGCACACTCCTCTTTTTTTATTCTTCTTACCATTATCTTTATTTGTTTTGTTGTCAATGAAACCTAATTATCAAAGTGCAGATCTATACAACCTTACCACATGTACGAGAGGATTATTCAAATTGATCTAATTGAGATGTTGTAGCCACGAATGTACTAGCAATTACTCATCAATTTCCACTAATTGTCTAATACAATCTCATTTTTCACCGATTGTCTAATTCAATATCATTGATTAAAGGGTAAACATACTAGAATTAATTTCAAACTGCATGATAGAACTTCTAGAAAAGATTAAATATAACTCTTTTTGGTTGCTGAAGGCTAACAATGCCAATTTTGTTTATGACATTCATAGATGGTGGTTGGACCTGTTACTTTGTTTGGGTATCGACTGACCTTTGCTTTTTAATTATACAATAACTGTTTGTTTTTTGGGATGACCTCTTTAGTACACCTTATGCTTTAGAGGAACCATCGCCGGTGTTAATATATTTCATTTTTGATTCTTAAAAAAAAAAATTGACTCTAATATATGCATCGAAAAAGCTCAGGTGATGTCTAATAGCAGCACTTTGGATAAAAAAGGATTTCAAGAAACAATACAATTGATGATTACGGCCCATTTGTTAAAGTAAGATATGAAACGGGTTTTGTTTAATTTTGGCTTACAAGAGCAACTGACGGGAAGATGACTGAAATCTGCAATTATGGGAGAAGAAAGGAAACGATGTAGATAAAGTTTATACAAATTTGTGAAGCTTTGGGAGAAGATAAGAACATGGTCGGAGACGTAATCACATTTACCTCACTTTTGATTTTCTTTAATTTGATATATGAGAACCATAAGAATAATTTAATTTGACGATTGAGATTTGATATAAGTCATTACAATTAGACTTATATTTGGTGTCAACGGATCGTGCTTATATATATATACGTGTTAACCCGTGCAATGCACGGGGGATAGACTATTATTTTTAGTCTCAAATTGTTTTATTTTTTTTATTTATCGATGAAAATTATCTATCCCGTAAATTAATTTTTTTTTGAAGGATCTATCCCGTAAATTTTTAAATATGTCCGTTTTTTTTTGCCGCAATGATGACAAATATGTGACCTATATTTTTTATGTTTATTAGTGATAAATATATGTCCCGTGTTTTTATGGATAAATGAAAAATATATTTATGGGTTTCAAATCGTCATCGGTGAAGCGCCGTTGCGGCTGTCCTCTCACCGACTTGGTGTGAGTTGACTATGTTTTCATTGATTTCGTTCAATGTCGTCGTTGTCTAGTACTGGTCTAGCACTAATGCAGTTATGAGTTAGTTTTTTGTGGTGGATTATGTCAAGTCAAGAGTTTCTCGATCTGGTTTTTGCTATGTTTTCTTCGTTTCTGTTTATTGCCGTTTGTTTTCATTTTGTTCTGTGGAGATGAAGATGGGTGATGATTTTGTTCCAGCTTTGTGATTGAAAATCTTGAACCTGGTTTAATGAAATAAAGATTTGGGTTCTTTAGTCTTGGCGTTGTTCTATTAGATACATGTCTCGATTCAACATGACTGGTTTTATCCTGATGTTGCTCGAAAGGGATGGGTGCGTAGATTCTCCGTGTCGACGGATAAGTCGTTCATCGTACCTAAATGATTTTATCCTCCGTAGTTGCTTCTTGCGCCGTTGGTGGACTGTGATAAATTTATGTTGTTTGTTCGTCCCATTATCTGGACTGTATGCAACTGAAGTTTCAAGACAATGTGAATCTGATCGGTTCATAATTGGTTGCTTTGGCTCGAAATAGTGTTTATGACTTGCTAATACTTTGAAGGGAAATGTTGGAAATTGGGTCGTTTTTGTGTTGGCTGACGAATCATACGCCTATTTAAATACTAAAAATATTCACTTTTGCGCCCCTACGTGGGTTCACTGGATTGTCTGTGGTAGTGGCTTATTAGTTTTGTTCTCTTCTATTACAACTTTTATACTAAATTGTTGGGTTTTGCTTTTGTGGTTTACTGGGTCAGGTCCTTGCTGGGTTTCGCTTTTAGATTTTGCTTTTGTTCCGTGGAGATGAAGATGGGTGATGGCTTTGTTCCGGCTCTTTGATTTGGTATGAAAATCTTGAATCTGGTTTTATGGATTGAAGTTCTGGGTTCTTTACTTTCGGCGTTGTTCTGTTGAATGCATATCTCGATTCAACATGATTGGTGTAGATGCTACGTGTTGAAGGTAGTAGTCGTTCATCATACCTAAAGGATTTTATCCAAATTGATTGCTTTTTGTGTCATTGGTGGATTGTGATAGATTTATGTCGTTTCTAGACCACTGCGACTCTGTGGATTCGGTTTGCAATTAGTTGTTTTGGCTAGAAAGGGTGTTTATGACTTGCTGATACTTTGAAGGGGGGATGTTGGAACTTGGGTTGTTTCTATGGTGGCAGACGATCCATACACCTATTTAAATGCTCAAAATATTCACTCTTCGTTTTATTTGCAACTTGGTTTTGCGCCCCTATTTGAGTTCGTTGGATTGTCCGTGGTAGAGTTTCTTTAGGGGTGTTCTCTTTTATTACAACTTTTGTATTGAATTGTTGAGTTTTGCGTTTGTGATTTACTGGGTAAGGCCCCCCAAGTCATGTACTTCGTTCTCTTTTTAATTTAATTTTTACTTTGATCATAAAAAATGAAAAATGTATTTCTAATTTTTTTTTTAAAATTATCAACAAATTATTTCCCATTTTTATGTATCAATCCCAAATTTGCCCCGTTTCTAGATTTATCAATGACAAATATTTCTCCTGTATTTTTTTTTATGTATTAATGACTAAAATTTTAACATTGATTTTCTTTTTTTTATCAATGAGAAATATTTGATTCATAATTTTTTATGGATCGATAACTAATATGTGTCCTATGTTTTTTTTTTATATGTATAATGACAAATATGTGTCATGCCTTTATTATTGAATAATATATGTCCCATTTTAATATATATTTATCAATGATAAAAAATTTCTTAAAAAATTGTGATAAATACTTGTGCCATACTTTTTTATGTTTGAGTTATAAATATTTTCCCGTGTTTTTTTAATAGTTGTCTAGTGTTTGCTTAATATTTATCAATTAATTTATAAAAAAGAAACTTATGCGCATATAGATTAGCTAACATTGGTTTAACACTTTATTTTTGTATTTGTTCCCTTTTCTTTCTGATAGCATTAACCTAAATTACATAAGTCATTTGTAATATAAAGGGGTATATGACGCTTATAAATCTTTTTTTTTATAAGTAACAAAGTTAAATAACAATTTTAATTTAAAAATATTTAGTATTAATAATATGGTATTAATAAGTTTAATTTAAAAGCATTTGGTATTAATAACTTGGAAAAAATCACTTATACCTTTAAGTCATTCAAAAAGCATTTGTAAAAAAAAAAATGTTTATAAATTTAAAATTTACTATGTCTTTAAAATATATAAGCTTATAATTCATTTGTAATAATACATCTTTTTATTATTTATTTTTTATAATAATATGACTTTTGGAAGCATTACAATTTTATATTTAGATTTAATTTATTTTAATTTATTCTTGACCATTTTGAATGGTATAATTTCAATACCTATAACTTTTTTAAATTGACATGAATTCGTCGATTTATAATTCAAATGAATTCTTATCTACCAATTTAAGAATAAGTCAAACTAAATACATTATTAATGTCATTAAAGTTTCATTTGTATGTTAATAAACAAAATTTCATTTGTTTGGTTGTACAACATCATGACATGTGTCATTATTTTAGAGAGAAGAAAGGAGAATGCCACGTGGATCGTTCATTTCAACCATGCTCAAATGTATGTATAGGATATATATATTCACTAGCGAAAAGACGGACATTCACGTGTCCGTCTTTCCGCTCTTTTTATTGCGCTAACGTTTGAAAATTATGAACGATGTTCTTTTATGAAATTTTAATTTTAATTAAAAGTAAAAATATAAATATTTTTTGCTTTCAAATTATAACAAATCAAACTAACCTTGTTTATCTATTTAATGAAACAAACAATATAACAAAAAATATACATAATCTAAATTCTTATTTTTTTTAACGACACCAACAATTTTTTTTATTATAGAAAAAGTTATTATTTAAGGGTACAATTGAGATAGTGAAAAAGTAAGTATAGATACACTCATCTAGTTTGATACACCTTTTAAATGATAAAGGAAAAACTGGACATTTGTCTTTGTTTTACACTTTTATTTTAATATTTAAATTTATTTTTATCTATTTGATACATGTGTTGTTTGTATTAATTTTGAGGTATTTTTGGAAACAAAATCCAACCCAAAAGTGTTGAAAGGGTAGTTTTCTTTAGTATAGAAGTATAGATATATACTCTTAAGATAATTTCTAATTTCGAAGAGACAATATTATTCAAAGTAGTATTATTATTTTACTTCCAATCGTATTCTCTAGTTAATTGAATGTACACTACTTACAAAGCATCACACCAATAGTAAATAAGACTAATTTAGTAAAATTGTCATGTCTTTTGACATCGTTATTACATTTCTTAATTTGTGGGTATTATATTTTTCATGATTAAATATTTAAAAATTAAATACCACAATATAAACACTACTATTTTGTGTGTTCTATTTTATATGAGACTCTAACACACACTGGATCAAAGTTTCACCCTTTAAAAAAAGAAGATCAAAGTTTCATTACTTATGTTTAATCACTTTTTCTTTCATTCCAAAATTGTCAGCAGACGTGAACACGAGATCGGAAGAACAAGAGCAAGCATTTAAAGCATGGGAATCGGAAAAAACTTTCTTTTAGGAGATACAAATATATTGGTGTTTCCCTTCGTATATTTAGTGGCCACTACCATGTTAGATGTACTTCGAGAGTGTTCATACAGAAAAACAATGCTCATCAACCAGGGCCGTTCCAATAAAATTGGGACAATTGTTTTTAGACATTCAGGAGTTCCTAATAACACAAGTAAATTACTAAAATACCTCAAACAGTAGTTAACTATGTTGGGTTATAACTATAAAACCAGCAGTAGTTAACTGTCGCTGAGTTTTTTGGTCTTTTACTTGTGTTGCTAAGACATATCAAATGTCAGAACAACAATCCTCTAAAATTGGAGGCTTGGCTCTGATATTAATAATGGCCCCCAATAAAAAAAATTAATGATAAATTAAATAATTACAAATTAACAATAAGCATTATTTTGATTTTAATTTATTTTGTTGAAATTTTTTTGTTGATAGATGTGTGAGTTTTGGCCTAATTTGTCCATTTACTCTTTATTTTTTTCGAATAATAAGTGTTTGATTTGAACCTACATAACAAAAGAAAATATTATCCTACATCCCAACAATTATACTCATACCCCTACAAATAATTGAGGCCCCATAAATTGAAGGCCCGGCTCCGCAGAGCACTTTGCACTTGCCCAAGGACGGGCCTGTCATCAACCATAAATATGAACAGCATGGAACCATTGCAATTTATATTGCTCCCGGTGTTATAATTAGGCTTAATAACAACTTTGCCTCCTTAAGTATCACGAAGCTGCATTTTGACCCCTATAATAAAACAATTACAAACCAATCCACTAAGTTTAGCCTCTTTTGCACTTTTGATCCTCGGACTAATCTATCTATCTATCTATCTATATATCTTTGAATTAGAAACTTGAACTATTCTTAAGCTTTCATTGTGATGATATGGCAATATACAAAGAGGTTTCTCTCCTCTCTTAAAACCTTGCAACACTCCACTATATCAATTAAATGTATAACCTCTCTTGAAACCTTGCAACTCTCCATATATCCAATTTAATATCTAATTATACTATACAATTCCTACCCAAAAAACTTATGCATTCAATATCTATTTATACCAATACAAATTATCAAAAAAAGTACCAATACAAATTTGTAAATGGATTTCATATGATACGACTTATTGTCGTTTTATGTTAATTTTTTTTTGCCTTTGTAAGTTAAATAATAAATTAAAAGAATTAAAAAAGTTATTTTGCTTAGAAAAATTAAAAGAGTTGTTAGTTACATAGATTGATTAAGTTATCTTTATTTACAAACTATTAACCACCTAAAAAATCTATCTATAGCTATACTATTAGTAATACTAATCTTCCTTAAGAAAAATACTACTATTCTCTCAATTAATTATTGAAAATGTTACTTATTCTTCCTTTTCCATTTCACCTTTGGGTTCATTTTTATTTCAACTACTCTATTTCTATTCTATTAATTAATTGCTAACTACCACTCACCCTTTCAACAACTCATGTTACTTATTAACCTCATCTCATTTCTTCATTCGTTTCATTTTTTGATCTTAGGTTTCACTTTCCTCTTTCAAACTTCATATATGTTTTCTTCTAATATTTTGTATTATGAAATGAATATCTAGATTGCATGTGCAGATTTTGTAAATAGATGAGTTTTGTTGAAAGTCCACTTCTTATATAAAATGTCATCTATACTTATAATTGAAGTTTTTACAATTATTTCTTTTATTTATTTCGTAATATGGTGAGTTTTATATTTGTCATCTGATTTTTGGTTATCCATAGATTCACTCAGATAAAATAGGATCTAATTTCACTCATTATCTCATCTCTTTTATTTATATTCATTGTCCATGATAGATATTTATGTTCTCCTATCACTGTTCTTTTATTGTAAAAAAAATAACTCATGACTATATGATAAAATTTCTATTGTCTTTATGATCGATATTTTTTATTCATTTTCTTTGATGTGTGAATGAACTTATTTGCGGTAAATACCAATGTGCATGTTTTGGAATTAAGTATCAAGATGCATGAGAAAGTTCTTCTTCAACAAGGTGTATATTTTTATACACCTATTTAATTTTACATGCATTTTAATGTATAAACATATGAAATTATCTGCTTGATTGTTTTTACTGGTCTACTAATGTTTTTTGTCCAACAAGAGTTGTTTTGGAATGTTGTCATAATATCCATGTCTCTTATGATCGATATTTTTATTAATTTTCTTTGATCTGTGAATGAATTTATTTGTGGTAGATACCAATGTGCATGTTTAGGACTTATATATATATCAACATGTATAAGAGAAGGTTCATCTCCAACGAGGAGTGTATTTTTATTCACCTATTTATTTTTACATGAATTTTAATCTATACATGTATGAAATTATTTATTTGATTGATTTTATTGGTCTACTAATGTTTGTTATCTGACAAGAGTTGTTTTGCAATGTTGTGTTAAGGTAATATCCAAGTCTTATTTTCTACCCAATTATTTCTCCCAAGCTTTTTATTTTGGTGTCCATTTGAAGATTCATTATTTACATATGAGGTAAATTAAATAATGGATCTATAACTAATCAAATTAATTTTAATTAAAAAAATGTTTATTGTAAAAGGAATTAAGATGAAAGCAATAATACTAATTTTTCTTACTAAAAACTATGTTGTCATATAAAATATTTGAATCAAACATATGAAAAAGAAGCCATCGACTCAAGTTAGGATAAAACTTTAAAAATATCTAAATAAAATTCATAATTTTCTCTTAAAGCTAAAATTAAATTATAATACAAGGAAAACACAACAAAAGTATAAGGGGATAAAATTGAAACCCAGAAGAAAAAAAAGGAAATTAAAATAAGTTTTTAATTGTAATCCGTTATTATTTTCTTCAATAAAAACATATATGCCCTAAAAGAAACTATTGCATAAACTTACCGGAACTGAATAGTTGCACTTCTATTGATTTTTTTATACAGGTGAATGACACAGTATCGTAATTAAAATCAAATTCTATCAATCTCTTTATATTTTATATTCACTTGACGGGGAAAAATATCTAAAAATAATTTTAAAGTTATTTTTTAAATCAAATAAGAATTCAATACGCCTACAAAAATTGCTATTTTTGACAACAAAATAATTAGTCAACCCGTGCAACGCACGGGTTATATAACTAGTTTTGATTAATTCAACGCACACATGACACCTCACTTAAGTGAGTAGGACGCCACGTGTGTTAATTATAAATTAAAAAAACCACATGATTATTTACTAAATTAAATAAATGAAAAAAAGAAATTAAAAAAGAACACAACAAGACACCATGATCATGAGCTTAATAGCAGACCCTTCAATTCATTCAAAAACCCTTAATTCTTCTCTCAAAAACTCACAAAATTATCAATCTTCAACACACACAAAAAACCATCCAAACCCAGAAAAACCTTCAACACCCAAAAAATCATTCAAATCAGAAAAATTTCTTATCTTTACCTCCCCTTTATATTTCAATAATAGATCTGCAAGTTTTATTTTTTAAACAAGCGATCTGCAAGTGTTATCAAATATTTTTTTTCATTATTTCTTACCCATCTGTTTATTGTAACCATAAAGGGTAATCAAAGTTTGCATTTTTCCAGGAAGATAACCATTAGGGTTTCTCCAGTAGTATTAATTTGAACAGATTGAAAATCCATATGAACAATTTGATTAGTACCTTGAAAAAAAGTTCTGACCTTTTTCGAAAAGTTAGGATTGCCATGAATGATAACTTCACCAAGATTGCAATTTTGGTTTTTAGAAAGAAATTGTTCGCAACAAATTAAATTAGACTTGGGATTGAAATGAAAACCACCGATACGGTTACGGTCTTTGACTTCGAGGATGATGGATTCAATGAGACCAGTGTTCTGCTGCATTTGGCGGTGGTTGATGGCGGAGTGTTTGGGGCAGGTTAATAAGATGGATTCAAAACGGATGAAGGAAGAGGAGAAGAGAGCTTCGACGCTAGCATGGAAGAAGAAAACATTGGAGTGGTGAGTTGAAGGGTTGGTTGGAATAATAATGGATTGAAGGGTCATAAACGAAAAACAAAGATTCTTTTTAAATTATTACGGTCCTTAAGAGAATTTTTTTTTTTTTTAGATTCATTGAATAAATGATGTATTTAGTTTACATTGTAGTCCACATACATTAATTATTCAATGAACTTAAAATAAGTTTCTTCTCTTATATTTAAAACCGGAGGGAGTAGTATTATTATTTATGATTTGGATTTTTTTAATTTAAAATAAAACATGCACACGTGGCATCCTACTCACTTAAGTGAGGTGCCACATGCGCGTTGACTTGATCAAAATTGACTTTGGGGGTCAAAAGTGCAAAATGGGCTAAACTTAGGGGCTGATTTGTAATTGTTTTTATAGGCGGCTAAAATCACAACTTTGTGGTACTTAGGAGGCCAAAACTGCTGTTAAACAAAATCATTATTATAAATTAAATAAGAATAAAGAAACTTGGGGGACTAGGCCGAAACCCAAGGATACAATTCAAATGACATACAACATTTGACTCGTTAAAAACCTTATCAGTAAAACATAGAAACTGATGAAGGAAAAAAAAGTGCAAAACAAAACCAAACTTTATGCATCACAATATAAACACAATATAATGATAAATTTAATGTGTGCATCCAACACGACATCCACACATTACATGTTTTCTTTTATTCAAACTAGAGAAATATAAAGCATATAAGACTAATTTTATGTTTGGATTAACGGTGAATTTCATATGACCATGGTGTGTCATATTTTGACAAGTTCGCCGTGAATCTAAACACTCACTAAAACTTGATGCTTAGATTGGAACACGATCAACAAGGACTTCTTTGACGTACGTCTGCATAAGTCCTTCAGAATGTGTGTAATTGTCTTTATCTTTGTAAATCACATCCATAAAACGCGAAAAATTGAGAGCACGAATAAGAAAAGGCATTGGAACTTTGGTTGGCCTAAGACATTCCTCATTTATATCTTTCCAAGCAACTACAATTCCCTTATGACATTCTTGAATAGCAGCTTCCCTAGACATATCATACTGCTTCATGTAGCAATCCAATAATGAGCAAACATGTTCTCTTTTATGCTCGAACTGTACACCATTTATATCGTGGGAAATAAAATAAGGGTCATGTAACATGCGTCTTAAATAGATACTCACTCCGTTTTAAAATGAATGTCACTTTAAGAAAAAAAATTGTTTTAAAATGAATATCACTTTACATTTTCAATACAACTTTAATTATTTTCTTCCAGCTTTACCCTCAATAAATACTCCATCTTTTCTCTCACAATTTTCAATGCAACTTTAAGTTTGTCTTTTTCTTATAAAGTAAGGATAATTTAGTAAAAGTGTTATGTCTAATGATTATTTCATTCCATTTCTTAATCTGTGTGTCAAAACCTTAAACGACATTCATTTTGAAACGGAGAGAGTAGTATTTATTAAAAAAATAAATAATGTTTTCCTTTTGTTGAAATTAATTTGTACAATTTTCAACACATATTTTCACTAATGGAATCCTTAACATCTAGATACATGTTACTCATATTTCCCATAAAATAAATACTCCACTTATTATAGATAATTTTTTTTGGATATATTTTAAGGGAAATGTTAAAGAGTATTGCCCTTAACGCATTGGTTAAAATGATAAAAATAGAAATATTATATTGAAAAATGATAAAAAATAATGAATTTAACTTTTTAAAAGTTAAAATATTGTTAAATGTAATACAAACATATTACTTTTAGTTTTCTTAAAAATGTTTTCATGGCCCTTGTTAGCATAGTACATATTTTAAATACCTCGCTGGAGACAATTTCATCCATTAACCTGCAAAGATTGGCTGCGGCACTAACAATTTTTGGGGCATTGGTTACCCAATTGAAGATGTTCTCCGTGGTATTTTCTCTCATTCCAATGTAAGAAGTTAATATCAACAAAGTGTAAGCACATGATTTTGTTGATTTGTGCATGTACTCTTCTATAGTTGGTATATAGTTTTCGTTCAGCCATCTGGCTTCAGTAATAAAACCTTGGACTGCCACTTTTATCTGCCATCACGAACAGGCAATTAAAAAACAATAGAATTAAGACGATACTCATTTCTTAATAATTAATAATGAAAAATCATACTTCTTTCACATCGTAATTCAGTTTACATATTCATAATAAGTTCAAATTGCATAGATAAAAACTTTAAATCCATGAATTTTACAGTAAATGTACCCAAATTGATTAAGTTATCAACGACGACAGTACTCAAGTATTATTCAAGTGTAATTTGATCTCTCTTAAATGTACAAAAATAATGTTAAGTTTCTTAACTTCACAAAATAAATTGTGTAACAAAAATTCCTTCACAAAATTAAAATTAAGTTTTTTCAACCAAATAAAGGCCGAGAGTTTGCTCCTAAACTTTTGCATGAACTTTCACTCCTAAACTAACAAGACATTCAATATTTAAGAAACATAAATGACAACTATGTTTAATAGTTGAGTTAGGCAAAGTCAACCTCTTGTATTTAAAGAAAGGAGTAACATTTAATTAATTGAGTGGTCTTAAGTGATTAATGAGATTGATTTAAAGACGAATCCTTCGAAATCCGTCTAAATAATATGAGTTTGAATCTTGGTTTAATCAATTCTTAATCAACTCTAGATTATCAACTCACTATTCCCCTAAGAATATGAGGGTTAAGACAAAAAAGTATCATTAAAATCAATACAATTTCGTGCTGATTTATTGATTGTTCTTATAATATAATTTATCTTCGCTCATAAAACTCTCCTTATCAAACCCTAGCCGTCTCCCTTTTCTTCTTCTTCTTCTTCTTCTTCTTCTTCTTGTTAGAGGGGTGATTTAGGGTCAATCCGAGTTGTTTTTCCTTCTATCCTAGTTGAATAAGTGATTTCACATATTTTCAGTTTTCTTTCGTTTATTTTTGTGATTTCGTCGTCTCTCCACGACTCTGTTTGTTTTGATATCCCGTCATTGTGCGGTGTGTTTTTGATTTCCCGTCTTAGTGCGGTGTTTATTTGATTCAGGTTGAAAGATTAACTTTGAGCAAGTGCATATCCGATCAATGACTTTGGCGTCGTCAATGTTGCAGATCCGAAAACATGAGTATTCCGGAGACTTGAATATAGTCATATGTGTAGGCATATGTACTTTGCCGTTTTATGCTATTAACATGAATGTTGTGAGTTTGTTCACAAAATCATCCTTTTTATTTTTAGCGAATTTGAATTTGTATTGTATCGATATACTCTATCAGTTTGAATGAATGAATATCGTTTATTTTTGTCAAAAAAAAAAAAATCTTCGCTCATAAAAAATACTTAAATGTATAAATAAGTTATGGCTCATGTTTTGTTGCTGATAGTTAATTAGAGAAGGCACAAACTCATACTTCTTTTATAAAGTACTTGATGGTATAGAGCTTTCCGTCTTTCCTCATTTCCTGCTCTACTTCTTCGAAAACATTCCAGAGTGTTCCATAAATTAATTTCATGTAGTCTGGAAGATCATCCAAGATGCTAACATCCCACCTGAAAATCACTTTTAACTTTTTTAATTTTCAAATAGAGGAAAAAATATTTTTTATAAGCAAGGGAGAAATGCAAATATATGTTCCAGTTCTTTTGTTCAATAAATCTATGATGACAAACCTTTCAATTGCATTGGTAAAAAGTTCTAGTTCATCAATGGTTCCATATGCATCATATGTATCATCAATGATTGATAACATCGCGATTACTTTCGTCGTTATTTTCCTTGCTAGAGAATATTGGGGCTCAAAATATGCGGTCAAAATCCAGAAGCAACATTCGACAATCCTATGACGTGCATAAGGCAGTTTACTAGAGAAGTCCAACTCCTTCCACCATCTTTAAAGATCAAAATCAATATAAAAAAGTTATTAACAGGATTTATCCTTATGATCACTTTAATTTTGTTTTGTTACAAAGAATCGGAGTGTGTAATTGAAGTACTTACTTGCAAATGTTTCCAAACTCTTTTTGATGTAGGCTTTGGAGCAAATTAAAATCTAATTTCGCCAAAGTGAGTAGAATTTCATCATGCGAAGGATTTTGCTCATAAATAGAAATGTACCGTCGTGCCTCTAGCCTTGGCAAGTTCTTGTGGAGAGCCTGTCTTAAAGCATATTTGACTTGTGCTGCAAGAAAGTGACTCATTTGTGTGGCAATGGACTCAAGGTGAGTGGACGTAAAAGCCAATGCCTCTTCCAAAATTTCCTCTCCATGAATAATCATATGTGAGGCTTCATACAAGCTTAACATACCTTCGATGTCGGTGATTAGTCTTTTATTAAAGTTTCCTTCCTCGTCCTTAAACTTGGTGAACACATCTAGTGTGTTTATAAAAAAAAAACATTTAACAACCATTAGTCGCATAAAAAAATAATCAACTTAATTATTTTGTATCTAATTTAGATGCTAAGTGTTGGAAATGAAAAATAATTTGAGTCACACATACTTTTTGTGTACTATAAGGGTCTGTTTGACAACATTTTTTTTTAGCTTATATTGGTTACGAGGGTATAGGTTGTTGTTTATGTGGTTGTTATTTGTTAGAGAAAAACGATGGATCATCTCTTTCTGAGGTGTGAGGTTGCATCTAGAGTTTGGTTTTTTCCATGTTTTTTCTTCCTTTACAGATATGGTTAGGTTTAGGCTAGGTTTTTCTTATTTTAGCAAGGTGGTTGATTTTGAGCAACTCGTTGACATAATTCATTTCCTATCGTCGACATTATTCACTATTTTTTACAAATCGTAATCTTAGTGTTTTTCACATCTTTTTCATAAAGAAATAAAAATGTAAATAAAATATGTTTGAGTCATGTATGGATATATATATACCTGGTGAAACATAAAATCCTTGTTGCCTCAAAACCCTAAATAGCACAGCGAGAGAGTAAAGGCTGTCTTTAAGAATTATTTCTCCATTTTCAACATAGCTCTTGTGAATATGTTGCAAAACTTCGTCGATCTCGTTTTCAAAATGATAACTAACACCGAGACGACATATTGAATCAATCAGGGTGACTTTTGCCAATGGCATCTCAGTTTTTGAGACAAGCATGTTTCTCACTTCATCTTTTAATGTAACGATTTGTGCTGCAATATTCTGATCAAGTTCCTGCATATAATTAGAGATAAGCTGGTTAACAATTTGTTCGAATGGATGAACCATATAAATGAATAAGGAACATATATAATATCACAACCAATTAGTGGCAATATATATTTACCATAGATTCTGAAGCATATTGAATGAAATATTCTCCCCAAACGTTTGGGTGATATTCTGCAAGATTTCTTTGCTTGGCGTCAGGCTTAGAGTAAGCTACAGTAGACATCCCTAAAGAAATGAATGGATGGATGCTTTGAGGTTTTGTATTGGGAAATAAAGTGTCTAGATAGATATATTTATAGTAAACTATATTGAATTAAATCAATTCTTATCCTTCGATAAATAAAAAAAAAAATCAGTTATCATCCTATGCGCGTTCAACATGCGTTCAACATGCATGACACATATCATTTAAGGTAGAGTCATTGTCAAAAAAAAAAAAAAAAATGACATGTCATCTAAGGTAGAGTCTTTGTCAAAAAAAAAAAATACTTCCTTCATTTCAAAAGCACCTTTTATATATAGGTTGGGGAAAAGCCCCTTGTATAGGGTACCGTTCCAAACCGGAGCTTCTTTTAATATCTCAACCATAAAGAAAGTAGGGCACATGTCTCAGTCGATCATTTTACACATATCAATGCACAACATTGACTATTAATATGTTTAATTATCTAAAGTAAACAATTATAAAAATTTAATATTTAGTAAATATTTATCGAAACAAATCGAATAATATCTTACATATTAACATTTGTATTTATATGTTAATTAAAAAGTATGGTCAAAGTAAATCATGTGAAATAGTGTATATTGCAAAAATACGACATGTATTTTGATGCGAAAGAAGTAATAATTTAAAGGAGTCTTAGGTAAAATTTGGTTGGATAACATTATTTGTAGACAAAATTTATTCAAAATATGATTGTATTTTTAAATAAATTAATACAAAAATATGATATGATTATAAACAAAAAGCAACATTTTATATTCATTCGTTAAATGATGTATGTGGTTTATAATAACGTTCATATATATCATTAATTAAATAAAAAGCCAACCAATCGCCTATCAGTTTTTGTTATTACGACTGGTGTTGGCACCCGCTTCTTTGTATGAGTGTTTTTATGTAATCCTTTGTTTTTTCGCTTTTTGTGGTCCTTTTTGAGGAACCATTGTTGACTTTGTAATTTTTGGACTGGTCTGTTTCTCGCACGCCTTGTGCTGGGCGGACTACTGTAGGTTTAATATCATATTCCATTTTGATTTGTTCAAAAAAGTAATTAAATAAATCTAAAATGTAAATTTTTGTTTAGAATAGTGACCGAAGGATGTACACTTCAAGCGTGTCAATGTCTTTACCATAATTTAATTAAAAAAAACGTGCATCACACAATAAGTAAAAAAAAAAAAGAGAAACAAACGTGCTTGACACCTGTGGACCTAATTGCCTGTCTTTTTTTTTTTACTCTAGTTCGAGTTGTTTTTATATTACCGGCCAGTATGTCCTTTTTTCTTGTGTTTAATCGTACAGAAAAAGATATATTACTTTTTGTATATACTATTATATCATATTTTTGCAATTAAATCAAAATAAGTTATTTTAATAGCGTTCAATATTTCATATTTAGTTTACTCAACAAAAAAAAAATATTTAGTGGCCTTTTTTTAGAGAATAATTTAGGAGAGTTGTTCCTATTTGATTGAGATTTACCTTATTTTATAACTAATAATTTAAAGAAAATGTTAACTTGTACCCTTAAGACATAAGTTAACGAGTCAAAAGTATGAATACTTGGTTGTAATCAATGCATTTGAATTTAATTTTATTACTTTTAATTAATTGAATGAACAAAATTTAAGATAACATTTCTATTTTTGATTGCTTAACATGTGTCCTTATGACACAAGTTAGCATGACCCATAATTTAAAGGACAAAACTTAAAAAGAGTACCATACGACACGACAGTACCATAGATACTATTCATCCTCTTGATCCATAATGACATAACAATAGGACTCATTAATACACTTCATACTCATACCTCATAATTTCATGGGTCATGCTAACAAGTGTCATAAGGGCACTTGTTGATAATCCAAAAATAGAAACAATTGATAACTTTTATATAGATAAAGTTGCTTTTTGATGTTTCAATGTGTTGAATACACAAATTTTAAAATAATATTTTTATTTTGGACAAAACTTAGGTACAATTCTTTATGTGCTTTTCGTATGGTTCTTAACTAAAAATACAACTTTTTTGGAGATAACAAATTTTGAGAGAATTATGGATTTAAAGAAATTATGATGAATTTAGTTAAGAACCATACGAAAAGCACCTAAGGAATTGTACCTAAGTTTTTTCCTTTTATTTTAAACTTCTTATCAAGTGTCTTGAGGGCACTTGTTAGCCTTTCCCAAATTTCATTAACCCATTTAATCTCGGTTAACACTTGTTAATAAATAAACCTCCGAATCAGCAACAACACCCTCAAGTTCTTCTCCGGAATGAAATCGAGTAATTCCATGCTCAATAGAAAGCACAGTTCGTGAAGAATAGTAGATTCGTCCTCAAGAACAGTATAATTTTCTCCTCAATGGGTAATGTGTGTACGCGATTGTAGTATTATCCCAGTAAATAAATGACTGATTAAATCTAGAAGAGTTGAGAAGCACAACACTTATACATTAGTTTTTTATTGGACAAAACAAAAAGTAGCAGCACCGCCTGGTTAAATTTGCAATTTGCACTACTACCTTTTGCTTTGTGTAAGAGCAACACACAATAGTCCGGGCCGTCTTAAACAATTTAGAGATCATGTTATAATTTAAGATATTGGCTCAAAAAATAAAAAGCACACAAAAAATTGATGGTCTAAAAAAATTAGGTTACAAAAAACAAAGGGTTTGGATTTGGGTAAATGTTGAAAATAAATAAATTTTTTAGCCCAAAAAGCAGGCCCTATATGGGAAAAATATATATAAAAAAAGTAAAGATTAAATCTATTCTCTAATTATGAAACTTAATTTCTATCAAAAATATAATTTTACCCCTTCTTAATTTTTTGATATGTCATCAAAATTATATCCCTTTGTGTCTTTTACTTCAGTCTCCTCCTATATGTTCTCACTTAAAAACAAATTAAACCAAACTCACTTGATAAAACACACTAACTTAATTTTTTTTTTAAGAAGCAAAAATGAATTATATTACCATGAACAACGTAATTGTTGAGAGCTATTGAATAAGGACTACACTAGTGGATATCCTTCCTGACTTGGTAACCCCAAGAGTAGGTGACGTTGCACCGAACTGGGTTAACAAACTCACTGTGCCATTTACTTTCATGTCTGTTATTTTTTGTTATTTGTACATGTGTTAGTTTAATGTTCTGATCATTGTATTCAACATCTGTTTATCTGTATAACTTGTGTTGGAACACGCGTAGAACATCTTAAGACTAACGTGCTAGAATTTTAGAGTTTTACGGAAAAAATTTACTAGCATGATATTTAGTCATCAAGAACTTCGAAGACTCTCTCATTTTCTCTTGAGTTATTTTACAAAAGTTAGAGACTACTCAAATCCTCCATCAAAGTGTAAAGCTTCTCAAGTTACTCATTGAAAGAGTAATTGAGACGTGTTGTGTATTTGATTGTATAAGCAAAGGCGGTAAAAGGTTGTGTGAAAAATATTGTAAAGATCTAAGAGTGATCTAAAAAAAGAAAAATAAATAGTTAAGAAATCATAAAATCTAAACTACATAGTGAAAAATCTCACAAGCACCTTATAGACTACATTAACCAACATTACATGAACCAAGATATTTCTCTATGTGTGATTCTTCTTTTCTCTAATTATGACATTTAACTCAATTCTTCTTTTTTGATACAATATAGAGGAGTGTTATGAACATGATCTCCTTCTAACACTCGCTGAAAGACTCACTCTTTTATTGAATGAAATCAATGTGACCTCCTACTTTAAAAATTGAACCCACATAAAGTGGTAAGACCTACATTAAGTACACCCAATAAAAGACTGATTGTTAAAATGTGTTAAAAAGAGAGTTTCTAACATTTTTGTACAATATAAACAAATACATAAAAATCATTATTGTAAGAAAATGAACAAAATTACTTATATGACACCCCCTCTAGTCCAATATATAAGAGATATATGGATCAACAAAAGTTGATATATCTAGTTTAAAATTCAGATCACATATACTTTTGTTGCCCTAAAGATCTCTTATAAATAGGACCAGAGGAAGTAATATTTTTTTTGAAGAAGTTAAAATGGAATATATTACTGAAAAGTCTCGTATTTTCAAAACAAGCAGTGCCAAAAAATC
>Ga0315914_1003420_pt1 | contig 24108 bp, 12 predicted proteins | sample MpolenodulesMG_FD_203920 | JGI IMG/M metagenome (GOLD analysis project Ga0315914, IMG submission 203920) | Medicago polymorpha root nodule microbial communities from Los Angeles, California, United States - elongated nodules | ecosystem: Host-associated > Plants > Roots > Nodule | place: USA... | reverse complement strand
CGATTTGTTGCCTTCAGTTCTTCTGATTTTCTTGCTTTTAACACCCCTAGTCACCTCATGTTGCCTCAGAACTCTATCAAATTGTCAAAATAAGTCCTAAAAATTACGTAATGACAGCATGTCATCATTTACATAAACATACTTAAACATAATTTAGCTAAGTAAGATCTAGACACTTTTAAAGTACAAGAGAAACATGAACCGAGTATACATAAATGTAGTTAGCGGGTGTAACGGTTCGGTTTGGATTGGTTTTTAGTCAAAAAAATGTCTGAACCGATGAAACCTTCATCTGTTTGGATTGGTCCGATTTTCACTGTTTTTCAAAAAAGAAACCGAACCAAACTAATCGGTTTGGTTTGGATTGGTTCGGTTGATCAGTTTATTTAAAAATACAATTAAAAAAAAATCATATTTTCATAAAATATTTCATAGAACTTTGTATAGTTGTATTTCATATTTTGTTTTTTCATGTTCTCTATTTTTCAAACAACTTTTTATAACTAACCTTATTCAATATTTCATACATATGATCCAAGATTCATTCATCTATCATTCTTCAAAAACAACTTCATCAAACTCTATTTTTAGTTTAGAATTGACTAGTGTTAATCTCTAATATTTTTAAATCTCTAAAACTTATAAAATTATTTCTAAACCAACAAATAAAGTTATGCATACATGTGTGAAAATTTTCTAGGGATGCACTTTTTATTGAGTAGTATATATATTTTATAGTTTTATTTCAATTTTTATCACTACACATCAGTGACATCACACACGATCAAAATTTTAAGCAAATCGCAAATGCTTTCTTTTTTAAATGGCTTTTTCTAATCTTCACTAAACAATGACATATAATGTAACATGTATAAATCAATGGCATAGAAAATGAACATGAAAAACAATGAAATATAATGAGTATAAATCAATGGCATAACATGATAAAATTAACCAAGAGATGAACGATCTCAGCAGTGACCGGTGACGATGAACAATATGTTTGGTGTGGTTGACGACTATGGTTTCTTTTTTAGTAGAAATGAAAGAGTCTAATTGATGAGATGAGATGAAGATGAGAGAAAGTGAATGGATTAAAAAGTATTTTATGTTTAATTTTGGGCCTAACCATAAGTCTCTGTGAGGTAGGATAATATTAGTAAAATAAGGAGTGTGATTATCATCGGATTGGTTCATCGGTTTCACGGATCTCGAAATGAAAAACCAAAACAAACTAGATCGGTTTCGATTGGTTCGGATCAGTTTCAAACCGAATCAAACAAGGTCGGATATTTTTTCGGTTTGGTTCGGTTTGGACTTTCAGTTTCGTTCGTTTTGTCCGAACCACTTACACTGCTAAATGTAGTTAAACTTAGATAGATTGCATAAAATCAAAAAACTCAAAATTTATCGGCAAATGTGAACTGAGTTCGCTTGTACTTCCCTGAACCGAGTTAAAACGAGTAAACCATCAAATTGGTCTCTGTCTTTGTACCAAATTTCCAATTTGGTCTCTAACTCTATTAATAACTCAAAATGGTCTCTATCTTTGTCATATGTCTCTTAGATTGGTCTCTGACTCTATTAATTATTTTATATTGAGTGTTAATAGCTCAATGTCTTTTAGATATTATTTAGTGCTTAATGGCATAATGCCTTTTGAATTTTATTTGGTACGTTAATGACTTAAAATGCAAAACAACTAATAGAGTCAGGGACCAATTTGAGAAACGTTTGACAAAGACAGAGACCATTTTAAGTTATTAATAAAATCAGAGACCAATTTGAGAATTTGGTATAAAAACGGATACCAATTTAGTGGTCTCTAAAACTAATGTACTTAAGTTGGCGTAAAGAATCCAAATTCCTCTTTCCATCGCAAGCCATTTGAAAAGCTCCACCAATCAGGAGGACAAAGACAAAATTGAAAATTTCCTTAAAACCTTATTCTTAATTTATTTCTTGCATCATCTCATCACGTGTTATTCTTCTTCATCCTCTTAGATCTCTATTTCATTTTCTTCATATTTTTTAACTTCTACATTTTTTGCATTAGTCTTGTTTTTTTCAAGGAAAAAACATTAGTCTTAGTTCAACAAAATATTAATTTTAATATATACAGTAATGTTTTTTTTAGACATCATAATATTCAATCTAAAGTTCACCAAAAAAAAAAATATTATTCAAGCTACACCACACAAGAAAGACGGATGAGCAAAAAACGGACTACAAGGGCACCGTAAAAATGTAGCAACCCAAACCCAACAAAAAACGAAACACCCAAAACACTCAATACACACAAAAACCAAAAACAAGCGACTAACTATCGCAAAATACACTCCCTAGGATTTCAACTCCACTCATAAAAGAGACAAGATGGAGTCTTCAACCTACTCACGCTCCATTGCCAAGACAAAAACTTGATTTCATCAACAATCTCCTCCACCCCTTTACTAATCTCCATGAAGATTCTATCATTTCTAGTCTTCCAAATCACCCATATAGATGCATGCCAAATTAACCAAAATCCCTTACGCAACTTCTTATTCCACACCTCCGCACTCCAACAATCAAAATGCACAAAAAGATTATGTGGAACACCATTTCCCACACTTTAAGCGTCACCTCACAATGCAAGAAGATATGAGAGGAGGATTCCTCCCTTCTACCACAAATAGAGCAACATAAAGACGCATCCGTCGGTAAGACATTCCTCCTTGCTAGATTAATTGTGGTCGGAATGCGGTTGTGAAGAAGTTTCCAAGAGAAATCTACCACCTTTGACGGAGCCGGATTATGCCAAATAGACTAAAAAACCCCATCTTCGGAACTCGTCAAACGTGTATTCGAATCCAACAAATCAAACACCAAATTTATTTTTTCCGCCACAATTCAAATCAAAATAGTAATAATATTACTAATATCAATCTAAGAAAGTAATCTACCACCATGAAAAATCTCAAAAAAACATCACTTAAAATTTTCATATCATATATTGTAAGGATAATAAACCAATCAACTGTAATGAGAATTGAGAACTACGTTCTCTGTAACACTTGCAATCTAATTTGGAAGGCTTCAAGGATCATTGACTTTTAATGATTTTGAGAACTAAGCTCTTTGTAATGAAATATATCTCTTTTGATTCTCGATTCAAGTTAATTAATAACAAAGAATCAAATAAAAAACTTTGGAAACTATTTTAACATTACCATGAGTTTGAACTCTGGAACTAGAATCAATCTCTTGTAAATGCCATGCACATACTAGTCAAGGCTTTATATAGTAGACTCGTGAGTTTATCCCTTTCATGAAATATATATGGCCAGAGTTTTGAATCATTAGATTGCCCTCGACACTGCCAAGATCAGGCGGCTGTCCGCCGATATTTCTCTACATCCGGCTTAATTTGATCAAAATTCTGAGCATAAGGATGAGATAATATTGACTGACAAGGACATGACTGTGACATTCTAACTTACCAAAAGAACAAAGAAAACTCAGCCACATAGGACACTGGTTCACCAGACCCACATTGCAAGTAAGCATGATATTGCTTTTTCTTCAATTTAAAATTACAAAAAAGTTGCTTCATAGAGAACTGTATGTTAAAATATCAGAAACATACTAATTCATCCCATTCATTCACACAATAAATCACACGTGGATAAAGGACTAGAAACTATCCACTCTAGCCAAAGTGATAAGATGATGATGCAGACTCAATAAAATGTGGGGTCCACTATTCTGTTCTCATTTATTTTCCACCCAAAAGAGGCCAAAAATAAAATCTTTCTCTGTTCTAACATGCTTGCTCCCATTTGGTATGATTATCCAATCAGAAAATTTACTAGGATAACAGCAAATCCCAATGTAACTGTAGTTTGATAGATAAGCTTGATTTGATGGGGAGAATTTGAAAACAGACTCAACCAACCATGTTACTTGCGATTTCAATAAAACATTTTTGTGTAACATGAAGCAGGACCATATATTTCACAGAATCATTAATGTATACAACTACATATTAATTACATTTTGTGACATGACTGAAATAATAGTCTATACAAATTAAATTACCATTACTCATGTAGTTGGATTGAAGAGAGGCACTAATGTTATGTATTTCTTCATTTTTCTATTTTGCCTGTGGCTTCGGTTGAGTGAATGGTGAGTAAATACAAATAACAAGTTGGCATGTGCTAAAAACGATGCCAAAGTTCACCTTACAGGAATATACAATGTTGTAAGGCATGCTATTTTGAGATATAATTTCACCAGCTTTGGTTGAACCATGTCAAAAATCATACCTCAAGTTCCAATTCACACCGGAAACACATAATTGACAACTCTTCAACAGTTTCAGGAACCGGTCTGCAAAGGGAGAAGGGTCTGTTGCTTGCCTTCCATAAAAATTGCAAGTTCTGTTGGTGCAACTACCAATCTTAACCACTTCTGTAACTCTTCACCCTCTACTTTCTCTTCCTCTGAAGAATACAAGTAATAAAGCACTGTTACAACTTACAACACCATGGCGCATATATATAAAACATTGGTTCAACATCATTAAGTGATGAATAATGCCTATATAGAGTTGATAGAAGGATACAACATCAACATCTTCACATCATTTTACTATATAGGACTATATAATATTTAGCTAGGGTACAGTTGAAAACCAAAATCTAATTTTTCTATTTAAATTCAATTAGTAGTGTGAAACAGTATATATGTAATTAAAAAAAAAACAGCATGCTTGAATGCACCTAAAAGTTATCGTATTTTCAAATTAGCAAAATGATAACATATTCCACCCAGGAATTTAATGTGAATCTTTGCGGGGAAGGATAGAGACAAGAATAACATCTATTATGAAAGTAAAGATAGAGAAAGGAAAAATCACCAAAAGAAATGTAATATAAAATGATGAAAACAAGACAGCAAAAACACTAAACAGCGGTACTATGTATAATACAGAAATTACAGTTACCTTCCAATTGCGCACCAAGACCCTCTACAACAGTAGGATTAGCTCGTACAATGGAAAGTGCTACTTCCAGTGCAGACTGAAGCAATGCTTTGACTTCTTTCTGAACAAGATCAACAAGTTGTCCCTGTTGTTTTCATATTATTAAAATAAGCATACAGAGAATTTTGAATAGAAGAGAATCGATAAGTTAGTGAAAAAGTGAACCTGATCCCTTCCCCAAGGAACTGATCCCCCAGACTCATCAGTTCCGCCATTAGAAAGAGTGGAAATTGACACAGGGCCTATTGTCTGACTAAGACCATATTCAGCAATGACTCTGTATGCCATGTCAGTTGCTCGACGTATGTCATCAAGTGCACCTGTTGACACTCGACCACAATATACAACTTCTTCTGCAGCACGTCCTCCAAGAAGGGTAACCAGGTGGCCGCGCAATTCATCAATGAAATGCAAGTATTTGTCCTCATTTGTTGGAGGAGTATAAGCAAATCCCAAGGTCCCTCCCGACCTAGGTAATATGCTTAGTTTCTGGTAACATATACAAGATAGTAACTTCATAAGGCACTGAAAAATCCCTAAAAGAGATCATTTGGAGGGTGAACTCATTATAAATTCAAAAATGAATTTCATCTCCATCCATATTTTATTTGTTCACTTTTTATCATAAAGATGAGTTGAGTGTGTTTTATTGTAAAGAAAAGAAAAGAAAAATGAAAAGATGAAGAAGTATCACAAAATTGAGAATAATTAGGAGATTAAAACAATTGATATCTATCAAATTAACAGATCTGTATAATTAATATAAGGAATTTTCATAAAGATCAAAATGATTAGTTACTAGTTTGACAAGGAGGAACTACTACTATTCAATGAAAGGTATTTTCTGAAAAGAAAGTATAAATCAGTAGGACAGTAGGAAAAAATAGGAATGGCAATAGGCACGCCCATAAAATGCTAATCGAATAACATTTAACAAGATGCTTTGATTTGTAACTTGTTTTATATTTTCTGAATCAAGCATAAAAATCAGCATGTCTTTATTGCCAACAGCATATTCAAATAGCCAGTAAATAAAGAATAGAGCATCTTCCATGATCTACCTGAACACGTGGCTGTCCAGAAAGAAGACTTGCAACTGCAGTGCCTACTACAGCATGACCAGCTTCATGTCGTGCAACTACACCCTTCTCACTTGCTTGTAACTTGGAAGTCTTCTTTTCTATGCCCTGAAACAAGTAATTTGGTTATTTATCACAGTTGGCAAAGTAGGGTCCCATTTACATAACTAAATTTTCCAATTTAACATTGTGATTTGACAGAAAAATCTGACCAAACTAAAGGTGTAAATTACGAGTGTGCATCCGCCAAGAGAGATTGTGGATGAAATCAATATTATCCAAAAGAAATTTACTTACACCTATTGACCTTTCCACAGCTTCCATGAAATCAATTTTCTCCACAACAACTTTGTTTTTTCTTCCCGCCAATAAAGCAGCCTCATTTACTAGGTTTGCAAGATCCGCCCTTCAATGATGTGTACCATGTGTCAGGTCAAACTTCCAATCTTATCAATGTATTTAAAGGGAAGAAACAAAACAATATGGAGGAAATAGCACAATTACCCTGTGAATCCGGTAGTCATAGAAGCAATGTCACCAATGTAAACATCCTTGGCCAGAGGAAGTTCTTTCTTAGAAACATGAACTTTCAGGATGGATTCTCTTCCGATCCTATCCGGTGTTTCCACCTAAGGAGAAAACAAGGCATTTTTTAAAAGATATAAAACGTTGAGTTTTTCTTAATATACTATAAAAAACCAAATGAGGTAATGCATAAAAACTTGAATCCAGACCAAAACTATTCGATCGAATCTTCCTGGTCGGCGAAGCGCAGGATCTAAGACATCAGCACGATTAGTTGCCCCAAGAACAATCACTGCTGAATTGCTGTCAAACCCATCCATCTCCTGCCATGCAGTTTCGACATATTAACCTCATTGTGGAATAATCCCCCCTCCCTAACAATCACAAGAAATAAATAACAGAAGAGGAGTACTAACAGTAAGCAACTGGTTCAAGGTCTGTTCTCGTTCATCATTGCTTACAATTCGAAATTTACCATCACGGCTTTTAGCCACGGCATCTATCTGCATACCAAAATAAATTTTAATTTGGTAGAATATTAAATAGTAAATGTCAAACTAAACATCTTACACAATTAAAGAATCTATACTCTTACCTCATCAATAAATATTATGGATGGCGCTTCTTTCTTTGCCCTTGCAAAGAGATCTCTTACCCGGGAAGCACCCATACCAACATACAACTCAACAAACTCGCTAGCAGAACAGCTTATAAAGGGCACATCAGCTTCTCCAGCCACAGCCTTTGCTAGTAAAGTCTTACCTGTTCCCGGAAGACCTACCTATAATACAAGTTAATCCAAAAGATATTTACTCCCTGCATGTCGAACTAAAACAATAACAATATGAATGTAATATAACTTGGGCATAAATAGTCCACATATGAAGTACAAGCACAAACATGCAGGAGAGGTGCAAGTGGAAATTAACTAAAGACTTGATCCCTGGAACAATGAATTCAAAGAAACACAATTGTGGTCTACTATTTTGCAAGGTAATACTTATGTAAATATTAGAAAGTATGGTCAATATCATACAGCAGAAAATTTAGTTAGATTTAACATAAAAAATAAATAAAAAATTCCAGAAGAGACATTTCCTATACTTGATCCCTTCCCCTAACAAACATATATTCCCGACAATGACTCACCAACAGAACACCTCGAGGAGGACGAGCTCCAAGTCGTGCATATCTATCCGGATTTCGAAGAAATTCCTGGCAAGTGAGCATCATCACAACCAAAATTATTTCCCTATATCACCAAGAAAAATCTGAATGAAAATAGAATATTATTATACAATAGAAAGCCTCATTTCCACCCTAAAGATTTTAAGTGCTAATTGAGCTGAAGAGAGTCCAGCTTACCACAATCTCTTCTAGCTCTTCTTTAGCCTCGTCAACACCAGCAACATCAGCAAAAGTGATGGTTTCACCTTTTTCAGATGATTTTGTACCAGCCGACGTTCCTGATTTGCGGCTCCTAAACTGGCCAGGAGTATTCTGCCATAGCATGTGATTACTCAGAAAACTTCATTTCAAAGGCTTGGGAAACATAAGTTGGGTAGACCAAAGGGGAAGAAATCAAACTCACCTGAGAAAAGCTTACGGGGAATCGATGCAGAAGCCCCGCCAATAAAGCAACATAAAACATGGCTATCTGTGAAAATGAGAAACATAATTAGATTGTCACATGATATACTGTTAATGCAACAAACCAAGGAAATTTATAATGAACAAGAATAGGTCATCAGATATCTTACACAACTGATACGTTTTAGCAAAATACACAAAAGCAAATACGCTGGTAAAAGAGACACTTATCTGGTAATATATACAACTACAACATAGCGAATATTTAGCAAATTTTTTGAAGGTTTTTTATACTCTAAGAAAGTTTACTTCCTGAAGCCGATATAAACATTAACTTCTATTAATCAACTTGAAGCATTCAATTTATATATGAAATTATTATTTCAAATTCTCATGGTGAAAAATCTACTGTATCTAACTAAACTTAATCATGTAAATTATAATTTGTCCAGCTTGATAATTTACAACGACAATAATCAGAAATAAGGTACTGTCAGAACTGCATTTTTCACAATTCGCATCCAAATAAAGAAAGCAAGAAACCAAGAATCTGCCATCCTTGTCAAAGTTAAACATAGACACCATTAAAGACAACAGATGGAGAAAAATAAGATTTCTAACACTTGGAGGGGGTTGGTTATGCTTTTTCAAAATTATCTTTATTAAATGGTATCATAAGATTTGGCACAAAATGGAGGTACATCAAAGTTTACAATGGCCCTTCAGAAAGTAAGAGAGACTTAAGGAGATATTGGCTGGTCCATAACCATTGAGAGCAGTCATACAATTTTAAGTAATTTGATGAAAGATAGTAATCGGAGAAACAATGAAATACCTACAACACTTATTTCTCCTTTTGGGTCTCCAAAGGTTTGTCACATCTAAACAGCTAAATATATTGGAATATGCACATTAAACCTCAAATCACCAGCCTCCTACCAACATCAACCTTAAGTAGATTCAAACGTTGAGGTAAATAACTAATCATTTGAGCTTCACTTTCCAGCACAATAATAGTGCAGGTGAGCAACATCACAACAATCACATAACATAATTGTTGAGAGCCCCACATTAGATCATGATACGGCCTTAACAATGATTATAAGTATTGTACACTACATCCCTCATTTAACAGACCGACTTTTGTGGGGTTAAATTCTAATATTACTACTAATATTACTAGTATCAGAGTCTGTCCTAGTTCCATTAAGACGTTCATTATAGTGATCATAAGTAATAAATGACGGTCATATTTCATCTTACGGACCGATTATGTAGAGTTAGATTCTATAATTACTAGTATCAGAGTCTATCCTAAATCCGTTAAGCCCCTTGTTATAGTGATTATAAGTAGCAAGTGACGGCCCTCTCTCATCTGTAGAGCTGAATTCTAATATATAAGAGTAACAAACTACAAAATCACAAGTTTCTTACCAAAGCCGAGTTAAAGAATCCGCCAGACCGTCTATCGGGAGATCCAAACTCCACTTCATTTTCCAACATCTTTTCATAAGGAGTTCTAATATCACTAGGCCTAGTCGTCGTATAAACAATCCTCTTCGTCGGTGCCACACTCTTAACCAAAGCCTCCGATTCCTGCTGCAACTTACCACTACTACCACTACCAGCAACCTCACCACCCTCCAAATCAGTCTTCAACTTAAACATAATATGAACCCCATCAACCTCCACGTTCAAAACCTGATCCCCATTAATCTTACTCAAAAAATCACTATAAGGAACACTCACAAAAACCGTCGAAGCTCGCGATTCAGAACCCGGTAACGGAATCCCTGGTCTAAGCAACCTCATAACAAAAATCACAATCCCTAATTGAAGTAACAAAACCCCAACTTCTTGTGCTTTCAACATGGGTTGCCATTTCCACCTCCACCATCCACCTTTCCCTTGCTTCTCCTTCCTCCGGTTCGAACCACCTGAACCCGGTTCAACTTCAACTTCAACCCCTTCCCCCTCTTCACTCTTCTCCCCGGAATCACTCTCCTGACCACCACCGCTAGCAGCAGTTCTAAGTCCATCGAAATTGCTCAATTTAGTGTTTAATCCTTTCCATAATTCGAATTTTCCGAAATTGTTGAGAAAAATTGAATCTCTTAAAACCCTAATTGAAGGTGAATTGGGAATAACGAAACGACGTGCGTTTCGAAAGTGATGAGAGTGAAGAAAGATTGTAGCGTGTGTTGAAGGTGAGAGATAATCTAAAGCGGACATTGGAAAGATAAGAAAAAGGAAAGATTAAATATTTGAATGTTTTGTTTTGTTTTGTTTGAGAGATAAGCTTGTTGTTGTTGTTTATGGTGAAGTGGTAATGTATAATAATGGTGGGATGAGAGAGAAAGGGACAAGGTGATATTATATGAAATGTGAGTCGTTGGATTGGAAGAGCTGTGTTGAAATCTTGACCGTTGGTTACTTTAGTTTAATTTGTGTTTTTTTGTTTGGTGTTCGATTTTTGTAAGCTAATTTGTTTTTTTTTTGGTAGTGAAGCTAATTTGATTGTTAAGGGGGAAGATGTTATTAGAGAAAGAAAATTGTTCGATTTTTGCTCTCCCCTGCACAAAACACTCGTGCCCTGCAGTAATGCCTAAAATGCTCATGCGTTAGTTAAGTAACGCTGCCTGACTTAACTAACGCACGTTGTAATTGCTGCGTGACTTAAGTTATTTAACAGCAACACAGAACCACAAACCCCTCCTTTTCTAAACTTTCCAAAACACGAAAATTTCCCCTCCAAGTGCGATTTTCACCATTCTTGCGTCATTCGAAGTCAATTTCTCCCACAATATCAAGTAAGTGATGATTATCCTACTTCATTGCATTTTGTTGGTTGAAATTTTAGATTTTTTTGAAAAAATTTAACATTTTTAGGTTTTTACAAATATGGCTTGCATGTTAGTTTTTAGGATTGTTAGTGATGAATTAAGTTAGGAATAGTATATTAGATGTTGTTTAGAGTGAAATGTGGTAGTTTAGGGTTTAGAAATGGTTAGATTTCTTAGTTGTTTGAAAACTACACTTTATGTGTGTGGTAAAATGTCTCAATGATTTTTGTTTTGTTTTTAGGATTGTTAGTGATGAAATTAGTTAGAAATATGTTTGTTAATGTTGATTATAGTTAGTTTAACTACAATGTGGTGGTTTACGGATTGAATTGACACTGTTGAAATATTAGAGTTGTGGTTGAATTGTTAGAAATAACACAATGTCCGTGTGAAATGTGTCATTGATATTTTGCTTATTGAAATGTTATGCAGATATGCCTCGGAAGAATACGTCTCAGAGACCGCCTCAGCTAGAGCCACCTCAGGATAGGAGTGACAGATTTAGGGCAGGGAGGCCTGCCCCCTACTGGTAGTGCACGGAGGGAGAAGCAAGCACTAAACCCTCCTATGGCTGGTCGAGGGAGAGGTGGGGCACGAGACTTGCTAGAGTTGATGTTGTGGGGGGATCTTCGTCCCAGACGGGTCTATCCCACACGATAGACCCGACGTAGTATCAGCAGGATTATCAGGTGTATCAGCAGACGCAGGATCATGCGTATCATTTTGAGGAGCCTCGGCCTCACTAGTATCAGTTTGATGCGTATCAGTAGCATCAGTATGAGGATCATCATGAGCAGCCTGATATTGAGCAGGAGCAGCCTGATATTGATGAGCCTCAGCAGTAGGATGGTAATGAGCAGCCTCAGCAGCATGATGGTGGGGGTCATGCTCAGGGGGTGTCGATGGTGGTATACGAGGCCGGACCAGACGACTATGCAGGGGGGCCTTCTGACCTCACGCTTTTACCTCACTTTGGTGGACATGTGGCATGCAGGATATGGGTCGATGCCGATGTAAATTTTAATTATTATTTTACTTTTCTCAACCTATGATTTTCTCACATGTCCTATTTTTTTACGAAAATATCTTTTGTTCCCGAAACAGGTTCAGTGGTACATAAAAAGAAAAAAACCCAACAATGACAAATCAAGGGAATGAGACCTTGCATTGTGTTTAATGTTTGATGAAGTTTGAAGTGTGATGATTTTGAGCAAAAGAAAACCTCAAGATTCACCCAATAAGAGATTTTTCAGATTTTAGGGAGGGTGAGAGAAGCATTAGGGAAACTATTGCAAATTGTTTAAATAAGGAAGTTTTTTATTTCGAGTTATATATAGGAGTGTTTGGATTTCAGAATCCAAAATACCCTTCAGATTTTAGAATCCGAACAAAGGGTATTTTGGAAAAGAAATAGAACGTGTGAAAAACTCATGAAGTGAGAAAAATAATAGTCTATAGTAATTGGATCAACACTCCAAGTCCACTATGTGAGATATAAGGCCCAAAGTTCATATCTTTAAAGATTGTTTTTTTTACAACAAAAAGTTCCTAAAAACACATGGAAATTCCTAAATTACTCCTAGCGGTAGTTAACTATTGTTGAGCAAAATCGGCGGTAGTTAACTACCGCTAAGGCCAGTGGTAGTTAACTACCACTACGATCTGGAATTAAACTATGACAGAAACATCAGTAAACCAATTTTCCAGAAACACAACACAACTCAACTCTCTTTTCCAAATTGCTCCAAACTTCAATTGCACAAATTTGGGCCCAATTTCTTCAAGTAAATCACAAGTAAGTCATTTTCTTCCTATTTACATGCAATGTAGGTTGTTTAGGGTTTTATTTTCCTTAATTTTAGCAAAATGTTAGTGTTAGGTTAGGTTAGAAAATTGCAAATTAAGTTTGATTTTGATGTTATAATGTATTGTTGTTGATGACATTGTTGTTTAGATGTTCAAATAACACTAATTGTGCTAGTAATTTAGAATGCACTTAACGTGTTTGATGAAATGCCTAAGTGAAATATTCCTGCTTTTTTTGCAAATATGTTATAATGATTCTAAGTTTGGATTTTATTTTTTTTGTGGCATGTTTGATTAAATGCCTAAGTACATATGTTTTAATGTACATATGTCATAACCATTTATTTATGTTTTTTTGATTTTGTTTTTGCACAGATATGTCTGGGGAGGAGGGGTGGAGGACGAGAAGCAGCAACGTATGATTAGAGAGGGTATGTTGCGTAAAGGTAAAATGGCTATGTCAAATAGCCATCGGAAGGAGCTGGCAGCGGAAAACTTGTATGTCTCTAAGCCCCTGAGACGTAGGGACCTAAGGATAGGTATAAAGGGCTCAAGAGTGGATCAATCGTAGGTAGTTGATCTAACACCTGTGCAGGAGTATGACGAGGGATTCGATGGAGGAGTGGGGTACGATCAGATGGAGGAGGAGGATCCGTTTTATCAGCCAGAGGAGGAGGCGAAGGACGAGGATGATGAGGTAGAGGGTGACGGTGGTCTTGTGCCTGAGCCTGGGCAACTTGATGATCGTGCTGACAAGGTACATGACATGCCTATTGTAGGGCCTTCCTTTTCTAGAGGTCCTCATGACACGACACTGTTATCCAAATACGCGAAACATGTGGCGGTCACTCTTTGGGTCAACGATAAAAATGTAAGTGTTTTAATTCTTTCAACTTTTTATTTAATATTATTGATTTCAAATTTCAAATGTTAAGTGTTTTAGTGCTTAATTATTTTATTGATAAGTGATTAATTGGTAAATTATTAATTCATTAATTGTTTTATTGATAAGTGATTAATTGATTAAATATTTTTATTTTGAAGTGCTTAAGTGTAAAATGTTATATGTTATAGTGATAATCTCTTAATTTATTTGATTTTGAGGTGATTAATTAATTATATGTTTTAGTGATAATTTCTTAATTGATTTGATTTTTAGATTTGGTATGAGAAGGAATATCATACCGTAAATATAGGGATAAAGGTGAGAGAGTTTTCAAGCCTGGTATAGCATTTTCTTTGGTTTAGGGAGCCTGTGAAGGCGTCTGGCTTACATGATATTTTATACACTAGGTATATGAGTGTGATCCATGCCATGATACGTGCTCTATGCGAGAGGTGGTACACAGAGACCAGTAGTTTCCATCTATCTGTGGGGGAGATGATGATCACTTTGGACGAAGTGGCTAATCTCCTCCACCTTCCCATTGAGGGGTGCATGATGGACTATGACAGGTAGGTGGATCGGGAGCATGGGATGACATTAATGACTAGGTTGTTGGGCATGTCAGAGTATGCTGCACATCAGGTGTCGAAGACTGAGTATGGTGCTCATATTTGTTATCCCGCATTGAAGCGGCTTTATGAGGATTACCTGGTAGTAGCTAGACGGGAGTTTTCTTCTATATCTCGTCGGGATTACGTTGTTCACTAACAAGATGAACATACACATCGACGTGATATATCTAGATTGTATGATGGACCTGAATGCGATTGGGAAGTGGTCGTGGGAAGGGATGACATTAGCCTACCTCTATGATTATCTTGATGATTATGTCTGTCCATGTAACAAGACGATGGTTGGCTGTGTGACCCTTCTGATGGTAATAAATTTAATCTTTTTCATCTAATTTTACTAAGCTCTTCTAATTTTATTTAGGATTTAATTCAACAATTTTAGTGAAGTTCTTCTATTTTATTTATTAATTGTTTAGATTATTTTTTACTAAATTAGTCTAATTTTATTTAGGATTTAATTCGACTATTTTAGTGAAGTTCGTCTATTTTATTTATCATTTTTTAGATTATTTTTTACTAAGTTCGTCTAATTTTATTTAGGATTTAATTCGACTGTTTTTGTGTTTTTTTTTTCTTCGCATGAATTGATTTTCTTCGCATCGAATTCCCTCATATAAGATGAGTAGCGGCGTAAAGGAATACATTCCAATACATTCTTTTGAACTTAATCCTACTACACTGCCAACTGACAAGTTTCAATTGATATAGGAGCATGATCAAGCACAAAACAACATTTTGGAAGTGCATTCCTTAACGTCACACTCATCTTATACAAGGGAATTCGATGTGAAAATATATATAGTTGATTCGATAAAATACATGTTGTGTTCTCTTTATTCTTTGACTTTCAAATGATCTTGCAAATCTCTACACTAAGTAAAGAGATACTTCAACACCAACATCTTCAACAAACTAACAAGAATTAAACTTAAATTCCAACAAAATAAAGACACTACAAAATATGATGCTACCAAAACATATATCATGTGCCATAATCAAACTCTTGAGAATATCTTCAGGCGATCTTAGCAACGTAGCTTCGATCTCAATCATCGAGAACATGCGGTGTTCACGATATATGGAGAATATGTTCCTCACACAGTCAATCGTATGTCAACATTATTTTTTCGATCTGCAAATAACCTGGACGTGCATATTGAAGGTCCTCGACCCTCCTTTTCATTAAAAAGTTTGATGACCATCAAAGTCAACTCAAGTTTTAATCATAGACGCATTTATACCCGGTTTCACTTAAATTTAAAATTATCGCAATGCATAGAAATCACATTTTACATATAACATTCATAATTAATTCATTTACATGGATTAATAGTGGTTACAAATGTTAACGAGTGTCGTGTAACACTCTTTAACGGTCTTAAAAAGTAACTTTATATGAAAACTTGTGTATTTAATATATTGAAATTTTTTTGGTGGTGGCCGGGGTTCGAACCCCGGACCTTGCATATTTTATGCATTGTTCCTATCAACTGAATTAAGCTCACGAGGATATATATTATTTTTTTATATATTGAAAATTGAATTTATTAACTTCTTAAAAGAATAACTTTTTTATTTGTAATGCTTAAAGAATTTTCTGGAAATACTAGTTAACAAGACGCTTATTCTCTTCGTCTAACTAATGGTTATTGCCGGTATTTGCAATTAATATTTTGTATCTTTCTTGTAAGACCAATAATTTAGCATTGGCTAGAACTAGAATTTTGTTGTGAACCTGAAACCTTTGTGCTAATAATTAAAAAAATATGGGCGCATAATTGTATAAAAATATTGAACTATATTATATGAATTTGGATGATTATCCATAATTGTAAAACTATCTTTGAACAAATTATGTCAATTTTAATGTTGAGTTTGTGAAGAGACAAACAAACGTAACAGCCCATAGATTAGTTAAGGCGGCCACATTCTCAAGTAGTTTTCTTGTATGATTTTCATCGTGCTCTATTTTGAAGTACAAATGACTTGACTTTATAATCTCTTGAGAGTGATTCTCTTTTGCACACCTTGTACGAGATGAATCACTCATAAGTTTAATATTATATTCTATTTTGGCTTGTTAAAAAAAATGATATAAATTTCTTTCCTTAAAAAAATGAAAACATAGTAATATTTTTTTATATGCGTATTGTTAATTATTGCAACGATGATGAAATATTATATTAAAAAATATAAGAATGAAGGACTTATATAATACAATGAACTTATTATTTATTTTTATCCTTTTTCTACTACTGTTTTTTTTTTGAGAGGTTCGACTGTATTTATGTTGCCCCATAGTTTGTTTTTCTTTTTTCATATATTTATTGTCCTCAATATATTGTTTTTCTTTTTTCATAAATAAATTTCTAATTTATAAAAAATTAATAATAAGATTCAATTTTTTTATTTTTTTTTAAAAAAAAGAAATGAATAATAAGATTCAATCATTTATCTTTCAAAAAAAAATCAATCATTTAAAAATATATGACTTGTGATATTAATTAAATCACGTCAAAACATATCAATGGATTCAAGTGTGTAAAACATTTTGACATTACCGTATCTACTTGACTTTTAACTCGTGCGCCAAGTGAAATATAAACGAATAAGTTATATGTATAGTAATGGATAAAAGTAGCATGATAAAGAATAAACATGGATAATTTAAAATAATGATAACAAATCGATAAGGTCATAGTCTAGTTATTGTTAACGTTTTACATTCATCATCATACGTTACGAAATATTTCATAGAAAACGACATTTGATAGGGAGAGCACTCTTCTTTTTTCTATATCCATATCAGATGCACCACTTAGAAGTCTAACCTTTTGATCTTAATGCTAATAATTTTGATTGTCTCCTATTAATTGTGACGCTACCAATTTCATCACGTTTATTAATTGCATTAATACTCATTCTGCATCTCATAAGTAAACATAAGAGTCACCTTAGACAATAAGAATTTGGTCAATAAGAATTAATGGCATAATAAACTATCAACTTAAATCTACTTTGCACTCTTTCATTAGTGTGACAGCATTTGCTACTCACATAGTAGTACTGAACACGTTAGAAATTATCATGCAAATGGCTTTTTATCACCATCAGAGGTTTGATGATACGTTGGTAGAATTCGTTATAGCTGTATGTAAACTGCAAACAAAGGAGGGTGTCAACGCACGTGTATATATAGAGTGGAATGGAGAGTTTGAATCATAGTTATGTGTACATAGATGATGATGATTGGATAGTTTGAATCTCATATTCATTGCATAAAGGTATATCAAAGGTCATGATAAATGTTTGAGTGTTTAATGGTTAGTTAGGAGATATGATCGCATTAAATGCTGACAAGGGAGGGGAGATATGATCGCATTAAATGCTGGCAAGGGAGGGAAAACTTGGAGTGTTAGGGCTAAATGCTAGCTTGACAAGTCTAGCTTTTATAATAAAGGATAAGTTAAATTTGTTTTCATCCTTCTTTAAATAAACAAACTTTTTTCCATCCAAAACAAAATTAAAATTTTTTCCTCAGTTATATTATATATTAGATTTTACATAGATTTAATTTAATCGTTACCAAAGATATATACACTATATTTAATCTGAAAATTTGTTTTTTTGCCCCTATACTGCCGTATTAGGGTTTAGCGCTCTTCAACTCCAGCAAAGTTTGGATGAATCCCCCTCAACCCAAGTCCCCCAACTCCATCAACACTCTAATGTCGAGAGTATACCTCCCTGATGAACTCATCGCAGAAGTCCTTTCATTCCTCCCTGTGCAATCTCTGATGCGACTAAGGTGCGTGTGCAAGTCATGGAAAACCCTTATATCTGATTCCTCATTCGTCAAACTACACTTTCGGCGACCTTCAAGAAAGAAAGACATAACAGTAATTAAATATGAAGCAGGTTACAATGTGGTAACAATGTAGCCGAGTTGTTGGTTCATGCAATGGATTGCTTTGTTTGCTCGGTTATTCTTACACAAGTAATCATAATCAGGATGAAACAATCTTCTGGTTCCGTATCTGGAACCCAGCCACAAGGATAATATCAGAAAAATTAGGAACTTGTTACCAACCTTGCGATTCATCCAAGCTCAGTTTTTCATTCGGGTATGATAATACAACTATAACTTATAATGCAGTGGTTTTGTGTACTAGTGAGGTGAAAGTTTTCCATTTCGGTGATAATATTTGGAGAAAAATTGCAAGTTTTACTCCTTTTAACCTAGTTGATACCCTTGGATATAGTTATGTGAACCGACAAGGAGTGTATTTGAGTGGCACTGTTAATTGGATTTCCATTTATCCGAAGGATGTTACTGTTGAGAAATTTGCGATTATCTCGCTTGATCTTGCTACCGAGACATACAAGAAATTGTTGCCCCCTCCTGGTGCTGTTAATTTAGTTGCACCATATATTGAACCAACTATTGCTGTTTTGCTGGACCGCCTTTGTTTTTCTCACCATCCAAAGGAAACTCTTTTTGTTATATGGCAAATGATGGAATTTGGAGTTGAACAATCTTGGACTCAATTCCTTAAAATTAGTTTTCAAAATCTACAAGTAGATAAATTTTTGGAATATTATCTCTTCTCATTCTGTCTTTCAGAGAATGGTGAAACATTGATATTCGCAAGCTATGTAGGACAAGAAGCAATTCTTTATAATTTGAAAACAAATAGAGTAAAGCAAGCTATTGGTAGTGCAATAATGTGGTGGTCTTCCAAGGATTATGTTGAAAGTTTGGCTTGGATTTGTTGAAAGTAAGTTTCTTTAGAATGATTTACTTGTTCTAATTAATTTGAATTCTTGTATATGTTATTTTGAAATCCACGTCATTTCATAGTAAAAGATTGCTTATGTTATTATATTGCTAAATGATTACCTATTGCCTACTCCCAAGTGTTTGGTAATATCTAGATTGAATAAAATTGTTTTGTTATTATATTATTGTAACTGGAAGATGAGTCTTTCAAAGGTTAAAGCAGGAAACATGTCAATGGGAAAGTGAAAAATTTCCCATTTAGACTTGGAAATATTTGTTTTTGATAGAAGACTTAAAAAGATTTTATTATCTTAACATTGTTTTATATCCTAAATAATTTGTTAGGATTTGTTTTTATTAGGATCTATATAATTTTTAGGCATATCATACCATGTAAATAAGAAGATGGAGAGAGAAGAATGAGAAAGTTTATCATCACTCCTGCGCACCATTCAAAGAACTTCAACATAAAATACATCCATCATGCTCTCCAAAAATTTCGTCAAATGTGTTTCGACAAATCTAGGTCCACGAGAACCCTAGTGTAGTGACCGAAAACCCGTTTCTCTGTAGCATCGTCAATTATTAATGGTGTACCAAGACCCCGAGCAATCTCAAAAAGAGTCTTTGTCCTCCATTACTCCATTGTTGATATGTATTCATACATGTGCATGTGTTTAACACTGTTTGTAAATTGAAGTCCAACGTCCACTTGGACAACCTTAGCATCCCTAGCTTCAAATTCAACGCAACAACTGAGTGCTATGGTCCATGGATGTTTAATGTGCAACGCAAAAACATAAGTGGTAAGAAAGTTTCCAAAACCAACGGTAGTGATGGTAAAAGAAGACTAGTAAAAAGGCCAGAATAATTAGTTGCCTACATATAACAAAGAACATAATAAACAAGTTATTATTGTTGAGAAAAAGATGGAGAAAAGTGAGCAAAGTATACTACTTGATCAAAAAGTAACATTGAAACCTAGTTTTGGTAGATGAAGACGCAATAAGGGTGGAGCCAGCTATATTGGAAGACGCAAAGTAAACTACTAAGATTTTAAATGTTACTTTAGTTATATTATTTTAATTGAAATTGCACTGAGTTATTTAGTTTGTACTTGGTCCACTGATTTCTTAATTCATTTTTAATTCATATACATATACAATTTTTTAATTCATTTTGGTCTTTTACTTTATTGCATATTATATGCGGGGGCCGGGGTTCAAACCCCGGACACCTCACTTCTCTACAATTAAATTGTGTGAGTTCTAGCCACTAGGCTACTTAACAAAAGAAGGGTAGATCAACTTGTACCGTGCCCGTTAACCCACAGATAGAACACTTGTTTGTCCTCAAATCAATGCACACTAATTTACTTAGGTCAAGTTCATTTTTAAGAACGTCTTTTACAAATACACTATCTCTTTTATAAATCTTTTTTACTGTCTCTTTTGTTGAGAACCAAACATACACTATGCATTACTCAATAATTCATTTTTTAAATCTTCTTTACATCTATAATTTCTCTCATTCTCTTTTTTATTCACCCTACTATCTTGTTTATAAAGTAATTGTCGATTAAGCATACAGAAATGTTTCAAACTAAAAATTATTTTACTTTTTAATATGCATTAAGTGTGTTTTTCATTCTATAATTACTACTAAGTTAATATTGTCTATACTTTTAAATAAGGAAAATGATAACGAGTGTCCTCGGGGTACTTTTTAAGGGTCTTAAATGGTAACTTTTTTATGAAAACTTGTGCATTTAATGCATTTTTTTACACAAAACAAATGACATTTATTCATTCAAATTGATATAGTACATCGATGCAATACATATTCGCTAAAAATAAAAAGGATGAATCTGTGAACAAACTCACAACATCCATGTTAATAGCATAACACGACAAAGTACATAAGCCTACAAATATGACTATATTAAAATCTCTAGAATAACCATGCCTTCAAATCAGCCACATTGATGACGCCAAAGTCATTGTTGAATCTGCATTGAATCGAAGCTGATCTGACAATCTGAACTGAACAAACACCGAAACAAGAGGAAAAAGACAAACAACGCCGCACAAAGGGACAAACAAAACAGTGTTGCACTAAGACGAGGAAATCACGAAAGAATAACCTAATTCAATGTGAATATCACTTATTTAAATAAAAGGGAATGAGAAAAACGATGTAGAGGGTGATTTGAGGTCAAAAATTGACCCTAAACCACCTCTCTTTGGTGGATGAAGAAGAAGAAATTAAGGTTTTAGCTGACGGCTTACAAAAGAGAGATAACTTGTGTATTTAATGCATTGAAAATTGAACTGTTTGACTTTTTTAATTGGAATGCTTAAAGAGTGTCTCGGGGCCCCTCGTTAACAAGACCTTTTAAATAAAATTATATTTTAGATAAAATTACTCTTATGGTCCCTTAACATTAAAATTACTCTTATGGTCCCTTAACATAATTTTAGGTAAACAATTTGATATTTTTTTCCACGCCATTTTGTTCTTGTTGATCTGTCTGCATATGGATTATTAAGTTTCAAACTTATGGTTTTATTTCTATGTGTACTCGCTATATTCAAATCTATAACTATGCACTCATGTTTGTATATGAATCTTAGTTTAAAAGCTTGAAAACCCACATGCAAACAAACGAAAATGATCAAAATAACATGAAAAAGGATAAATATCTAAATCATTATATGAAATTATGTTAAAGGATCATAAGAAAATCCGGGACTTGTTTCATAGCTTTCAACTGAGCGGCAGACCCGACGCGATCTGACCTAGAGTCCTAGATCCGCCATTGTAGAGACGCAAAAATGATTCCCATTGATGAAGAAGTAAACATTTCTAGTAAATTAGCAAGAAACCCATGTGGTAAATAAAACTAGAAACACTACTAGTGGAAACAATACCATCAAAGTGGGACAAAAGAAAGAAGGTAATGAAACATCAAATAAAATAGAGCGTTGAAAATCTAATATCACCACGATTTCATCATGAAATGGAGAGGATCAACATGATAATATATTTTTTCCCTCAAAAGAAAATGATAATATATATTTTGATGGCAAATTCTATGGTACACCCAATATATCTGAGTGTACTGGTACACTCACTATTTAAATTAATAGTTAAATGAGTTGTTTTTTGAAGAAAAATATTATTTTTTATCATTTATAATTATAATAACTAAATCTTATTCATCAAAAGTGTCAACGAAATAAAATTAATTTTTTTGAATTTTTATCACTCATAATTGAGAATATTGATTATTTTTTACTAAAAAATTACTATGATTCTTATAAACAATAAAATGATGTTCTATAAAATATAAATATTGACAAATAGCTATTTATTACATAAAAAATGATCATTATTTATAAAATTAGGAAGGAAGAGTACCGATACACTTCACTTTTGTGAGTGTACCGTAGAAGTTCCCTATTTTGATATGTATACTTTTTTTGCAACGACGGAGAAAACTATATTTGAATTTTTGTTGAAGGAACTATCGATCAATAGTATAGTATAGTGTATATATATAGTAAAAAAAATTATGTCACGTGTCGTTTCCACGTTTATTCTCAATATTTTATTTTATTTTTTATTGTTAAAATTTGTTTTGAAATCTTGTATAAATATCTCAACAAACATTATATCTTAGTTTACTATTTTTTAAAAACGTATTTCTTTATTTACAATAGTTTTAATCCTATCCATTAAATATTTCATTTAATTTTTTAATTAATTTTTAGTTGAATAAGAATGTCTAATTTAATTTTAACATAATTTGATTCAATAAATATAATAATTTTTTTTATTAGTTCTCGAACTCTCAAATTTGTTAATTTTTTTAAAACTAATTTTCTTATCTTTTAATTTTCAATTTGTTTTACGAGCATTTAAATTTTTCTTTGAATTTTCATCATATCAGTTTTATCAAAAATTATAAAAATCATATATACTATTGATTTTAAAATATTATACCAATTGGTTTAACATACGTTAATTATTTAAATTAAATTAATTTTGTCATTTTTTAGGGGAAATTAATTTTGTCATTTATTTTTTACATACATGAGTTACTATACATTAAGAGTTTATATAACATATATCAACACTTTCTAATAATGTTTACACACACATTATTCACTTTTGATTTTAACTAACCAAATCAAAAATTTAATCATCGTGTTTTTTCCCTAAAAATTATGACTACAAAATTTGACCTTATTGATAGCATGATCAAGAATAACAAATACAAATTTAGAAGATTCAAGATTATATGATAAAAACAAAATAGCTAAACCCTCCACCAAAATACCAGCCAACATGCTAAAAAAAACCGTCCACTGCAAGCATATAGACAGATGAAATGAACAAAGGATCCTTTCCAACACACATAACCAGACATTACCTCTAAAGTTTTTCTCTTGAAGTCATTGCTTCATCATTGTATAGTTCTAAAAAGAAATTTGGATTATTAGCAGCGAAATCATCTATTCAATAGAAAACAACTTTGGTACCTGCAGTGCACACCAAGCTCAATGTTTACAATTAGTCATCATCCATGAGCATCAAACTACCCTTTAACTTACACTTAACTATAGATCAACACATGCTTCTCCTGAAATCCAAAGAAATGCTACAAACACAAAATTGAAAATAACAATACTAAATAGCCTTGCATACACTAAATTTGCTAATACGATCACTGCAAAGTTATATAACCTTGCATATACACAGAATTGTAAATTAATTTAATTATCATATCAAAAACAAAGAGAGAAAATTAAAGTTTTCATAAAATATCACCTAATCGTTTAAAGTTTATAACTTTTCAAATAAAGTTTAATGATATTCACAAATCAATTGGTTGGAGAAAATCAAATCCAAAACAATAAATAACAAAGAAATCAT
>Ga0315914_1003418_pt1 | contig 24114 bp, 7 predicted proteins | sample MpolenodulesMG_FD_203920 | JGI IMG/M metagenome (GOLD analysis project Ga0315914, IMG submission 203920) | Medicago polymorpha root nodule microbial communities from Los Angeles, California, United States - elongated nodules | ecosystem: Host-associated > Plants > Roots > Nodule | place: USA... | reverse complement strand
CCCCCCAAGCCCTCCCCTCCCATTTTCCTCTATTTCTTCCACTTGAAAAGTCTTCCCCTCCAAACTCACAAACAAAGCCTTAAGGGACACCAAATGAATTTTGAGAAGAATTGTGTTCTTTTGACACAAAAATTGACATTGAATTTCAATAGAAAAATCAAAAGCTAACAAAATTTAACTAGGTGGTTGGTTAAATTTAGAACATATATGGTTAATAACTATAAGGTATGATAACTTATTAATCATCCCTCGAACATGATTAACCACAATTTATTAGGAGTTCAAATATACATTATTTCCATTATAATCATCCAAATTTTGTGTTAGAAAATACACGAATTTCATATTTTATAATATACATGATATATTGGAAGAAAAAAAATACATGATATTTTTTTTTTATTTTGAGAAAAATATACATGATATATATTGATCACAATTCGTATTCAAATATACACCTATAAATTATGGTTAATAACATTCAAAATCGCGGTTAATTCTATTTATATAGATGGTTAATAAATTGTGATATTTTTTACAATTCATTAGTCATCTACTAAAAAGAAAAAAACGTGAATTTGATCTTTATTAACCACATAAATTATTATCGATTTTTAATGTCAAATTTATTCGTGTGTCAAAATATCATTTTTCTTTTAAAAAAGAGGCCCTAAGTTAAAATCCTTCAAACTAATATAATCACTAACTTAAGGATTTCTTTTAAAAAAGAGGTCCAGAGTTCAAACCCTTCAAATTAATATAATCACCAACTTATTGATATTTGCCTATAAAATTACGAATACACAACAATTTCTTAACTGATGTTATGGAGTCTAGTTATGACTTATGCATAAATTAATTGTTGACATTTTGTTTGTATCTGTTTTGACAGAATTATAATGACAAGAACTGAACACCCATGCCTTTAAGCTAGTATTGGTTGTTATGTTGAGTTCCAATCCCAAAATAGCTTCTGGCTGTTCTTGTTTAGCTTTATTATCATTTGTCTAGTTCTTGTCCTCCTCTATTTTGGATATTATAAACGCATAATCACTCTTTCTTAATTGGGGAATGAACTTATGTATAAAAATTGAAGTGAACCTCCTGCATGCTTGCACGCGCGTTTAAAGCATGTTTTTGTGTGTTAGTGCAAAATGGATCTTAAGTGCTTTGCTTGTCTTATTATCTAAATATGGTAGTAACAAACTAGTACCAAGTAACATGCATGATTAACCTTAAGACAGTACAAGAACTAGTAATTAATTAAGGACTTAAGGTGAGTTGTTAATACGGATAATGGAGAAGGAATTCAATGTGTCCAGAAGAAGGGTTGCATTTGGGTGCCTTTAATTTTGGTGTTATAGATATCTTTGTTTTTATCTTTCTCTTAATCATTCATTCTCTTTTGTCTAAATAATTTATTTTAATTATCCATCCATCATTCTTTCTCATCTAAAATGAACTAAACATACCCAATAAGACCAAAGCCAAAGACACGCAAGTTTTTTCCCAAAAAACTATTAATCCTTTTTAAAACAATATCGAAATTTTTTATTTATTTTTTATGTGTTAATCTTCCGCTTCTCGTGAGAGTGGGACTTTAGTCTGCCGATATTTAATATGAGAATCAATTTCTTGTACAATTGGGTTGGGTTATACTAGTAGTTTTCTATTAAAAAAAATACTAATTGGTGCCCAGCAGAACACCTAAATAATATTATAAAATGAGTCATATGAATAACTTGATATCATTACATTTCTATGAAATTGATTTATTCTAATACAATTTATTAATTGGTGTATGCAAAAAGTAAAGATAGAAGGTGCTTCAATGGTCACCCTTCTCTACTGACATCAAATTTTTTGATTCTACAATATGAGTTTCTATTTAGCTTGACACTAAATAGATGAAACACATATCATTGTAGATGTTTAAAGTACTTTTGATGTGAACTAGATATCTTATGCATACAACTGTATCAATTAGCTAACTTATCATCTGGCATTTGTCAACAAAAAAAAAACTTATCATCTATCAACTAGTAAACGTATCACCTATCCGCTATAAGTTCAGACATTGTAAGCTAACTTATTAGCGATCCGATATTTTTTTCAAACATAGTCTATATCTTGCATATGTTTGTGAAATTCATTAAAAACAAGTAGGAAATTGTTGTGAATTCGTTGAAAAACTCACACCAATAAAATTTGATGTGTGAAGCAAATTAACCAAGCAATCAAATCAATATGGGTGACAATAATAATTCAAACAAAAAATAACAGGAAGAGATGAGAGAAGAAGAAGAACAAAAGAGAATTTGTTTACCCAATTCCGTCCAATACTGACCTACTATGGGGGAGAGAGCAGCTCTCTGTTCCACTATAATGATGAGTTTCTTTACAAAGAGATATCAAAGGATTACAGAAATTAGTGTGCAAACCTAATTCTACCTAAAGTCTTGAATCTCTTCCTGTGACCAAGGGACAATGTCCTAACAGTGTTTAGTTCAAGGTGAATCAAAACAATCCCAACACTAGAAATTTCTATAAACCCTAATTTGTTGTTTGCTTCTAAACCCTGTTTTTCTACCCTCTCTACCTTTTTTCAACTAATACAATGTCTATATTTATAGTAAAAGCATCACTCAAAATTTGGAACAAATTCATGCCCAAAATACGTTTATGTTTTTTTCTGCATCAACGTAAAATCGGGCGCCGATTTCATCATTTCGAGCGACGGTTTTTTGTCGAGACAGAAGTCTCAAAACTGAGCCAAAATCAAGCCCCGATTTTTGGCACTTCAACATCCATGAATTTTAAGTCACGTTGAACAAAAATGTTATTGGAAATCCAAAAAATAGAGTTAGTGCTGCATTAGGAAACGAATAGTGAAGATATTTCGATTATGAGTAGACTGAATGTAGGCCAAGATAAGACAATAGCAGCAATATAACGCTGTAAAGTGTCTTACAAATTGGTGTCACGAAATCGTGCACAACATAAATAGCCAGAAAAGAAACTAATGGGGAACAAGTTGATGAATATGTGAAGCTTATACAGAGTGTAAATGTATGCGAATGCCAACGAACGTGTGTTATGAATTTATCTAAAACATGATAGTGTTAGAGAGCAAGACAGTGTCATTCATCCCCATCTAGTACTCCCAACGCCCGACCTATTTCTTTACTGCTTTCATTCATTTTCCAATGCTTATCTTTTAAGCCATGATTTCTCCATAACTCTCTGGCTTTTCTCTGCTGTGAACAGAGTATGGTGAAATAATGAAAATTAATTATATATTTAAGGGCACCACTATTATACCTTGTTTGTTTCTCTAGATAAATTATTTTGATTCTTAATTTTAAGTAAAAATGAGATCAAGTTATGTGTGTTATTGAAGTTGGTTAAAATTAACATTTTATATCTCAACAAAAAAAACAAAAAAAAGAGAATAAAATTAAATGATATCAATTGACGCGACTAAATTATTTTCATTTAATTTTGTTTATTTCATGTGAGTGTGTCTAAACAATATTAATTTAGGATTGTGTCCATGGAAGACTCCCTCTTTACTCCTACTTCAAGTCTCTTGCCCCACTTTTATGAGGTATTATTTGTTTTGGCTTTTGCTAAACCTTCGCAATATTTTCAATAATTAAACGGTATTTTGATAGATATAGAGGTGTAAGTTTATAAACTACTGTTAATATCAATTTCTAAACCATATATAACTTTTTTTAGTGCACCGAACCATGTCTCAATGACAAGAAATAATTTTATAAGAAATTATATTTATATAATTATTTTACGACAACTTGTAAAATAACACATTTTCATATTCTCGTTATGTTTGTACTCTTTCTTTCATATTTGTATAACAATTTTATGAAAAATGATATTTGTGAAACAATCGATAAGGAGATATAAATGATTCTTTCTAACCTTGCATTGCATGGTGGTGTTTTTCTCTTGATAAAAATAAGTTCACGTTCACAATTTGATTCTAGTTCAAATTTTGCATAATAGTACTACTAATTTTGTAAAGACTGTAATGATGCATAATGATGAGGGTTGAATGAGACTGGAAGCATCATATGATGTAAGGTAATGGTTGGTCAGATTCTGAAGCACTCATTCATGTCTGTGATATTGTGGTGTTCTTGCTAGCTACCACAAAACTATGTCCAGTAATATAGTAACCCGTATAAGTATAAACGCGGCATAATCACTTCTTAGTTGCCCAGTGTTTCTGACACACTCAGCCCCTCTACTTTGAGTGTTCCAAATCTTTTTGTTTTTGCATTTATTTATGTACATATTGATATTGATGACTTGTATTATCAACAAGATGCGACGTTTAATGGTTCCACCTTAGTCCTCATGTCTACTTAAATTTCCAGAACTTTCATTTTCATTGTCTACATTACTTTGTTTTCGTTATAATAGTAAAAATCATCATCATAATATGACTAATTCATACCAAACAATTTTCCCTGTTTTTTTGCTATAAGATAAGAATATAGATGGCCCCTTAAAAGGTGGGAACTTATGTGGGGTAGAGTTTGGCATACATGTTAAGTTAGCGGTGGTTCTCTTGTTTTCTGTGGGTATTTTTTCTTTTGCGGTGCCCTGGGGTGGTTCTCCTTCCCGGCAGGGCGAAGAGGGCGACCGCCCTAGACCCCAAAAATAAGTAAGAAATTTGGGCCTCAATTATTTTTAGGAGTCTATTAGGCCTAAAAAAATTTGCTTAGTTTTTTTTTTATCAAATTTGATGTTTATATATATATTTATTAGATAGGACCCAAATTGTAAGTTCGCCCTAAGCCACCAAAATCTCAGAAATTGCCTTGTTCTCAGGTTGTGGGGTTTGAGCCTTCTCCTAGGGGGTTTGTTGGGGTCATCTTTGGATGTCCTTTTGGTGTATCTTGTAATTTTGTTATTCCTTTTTATCTTTATATATATATTGCCATTAAAAAAAATATGATCAAAAAATACCCGTTTAATAATCGTTCGTTTTCTCATGAGTTTATAGCTTTTTTTTTAGGGAAGAAATCTATTGTCTTTCATTATCAATCAAAGTCCGGATATATGACGGGACATCGTCATAGACATGGGAGGTAGCATGAGATGGGGCTACTTATGCTAATTCACGAGTGACCCCATTAGCTTGCCTCCTATTGAACTCGACATGAGAGTTCTGGAAACTATCGATAAAAAATTGTCTACAAGGAGATATAATACAACCAAATTCACTATGATCAATTATATATGACTTAAAATGATCTACGACTCTTTCAGAATCAAGAGCAAAATCCACATTATCAAAATGAAATGCAGCCATCCATTGCAACACCATGTGAAAGCCAAAAGCCTATCCCACATTAACATCACAAAGAGGAGAAAAACAAATTTGTCTCCGCAAAAACAAACGCACTTGAATCATTTCAAAGACATATTCCAATACTTACCTACCTCGTGCCGGTTTTGTCCACTCCACCACTTCTATGTTGCTGGTGCCATCTTGTGGCATAGAGATACCTGTTGTTTTTTATAGCTCATTTTTTTTTCCCTTCATGAAAATAGATTTTATGATTTTATCTAAGGTGGTCCAATGAACTTAGAAAAAAATGGATGAATCGCCAACAATCTTACTATCAAGATGATTTGAATTGGATTTAGCTTATGTTTGTTTACGTGGTGTCACAATAATTGATTTTGAATGAGTTGATGATAAACGTACTCTTTCTTTTTTCACAGTTTAGTGACAAAATTTACACACATAAAATATTGAGAAGTAGATAATTGTAAATTTGAACACTCACCTTAGCATATCACATATTCAAGTAATATTTTATCATTTGAATTGTCCTTACGAATCAAATTAAAAGTATTTTTTTCTTACTTCATTCTACACTTTCTTTTTACCTTATTTCAAACAGAAATGATGGGGTGTTGTTTCATTTGGTACCTTTTGACCTTGTTTTCTAACCAATATAAGCATGAGTGATTAGTTTTCAAGTGAAGCAAAAACTGGCTAATGGGTCATGTTTTTCAAAAGTATGTTTGGCTTCTGAGTCTTACTTTGGAGCGTAATTACAGATCAAAGTGGAGTGGTCCATATGGATGTGATGTGAAATGGGGTTTCATGTGAATTAAATTAATGATAGACAGGGTAGTTAAGGTTTACAAATCAACATTTCTTTTGTCTACAACTCTACTTCAACGACCAAAAGGACAATTTACCTTTTATTTTGTTCCTTTATACTCTCAGAATCCCGTGGACCCGCCTATATTTGAAAGAGTTAAATTCTTTTCATATTAGTTTTCGGGAGGTTAGTAACAAAAATATAAAATATGTATCGTAAAAGTCACCATTATTTGTGTTGGAATAATTTAATTTGATTTATATGTTTTCTCTTAACACAATATTTCACGTGTATGGTCGAAGAATTGATTTTGATTAAAAGTAATTATAACTAAAAATTATCGTGTTTAAATAAAATTGAGTTGAACCGTAAACTTATGTATAAAAATACTAAAAATAATCGTGTTTAAATAAAATTGAGTTAAACTGCAAATTTATGTGTGAAAATTAATTCTGAAATCAAAGGTTAAAAATTCTAACTTTAAGTATAATCAATTATACGACAACAACCAAACATGCCAAAAATCAATTTTACATCTCCAAAATCAATCATAATTTATTCGAAAGTGGAATCATACATGTTTGTATTAATTTTATGAGATAAGCCATATTCAATTCTAGAGTAGGTGGATACGTTTCTTTTTCTTATTTGCATTTTGTCTGTTGAATTATATCAAATCTTTTATCTAACATTTAAACTTTACCGGGGCTGTGATTACCTTTTATACTTCTTTATGGCATAAAAGAACCTTTGCTTCTTTTTTTTACTTAAAACCTTTATTTATTTTAATGTTAAATCCTACATTTTCTTTTTTTAAAAGTTATAAAAGTATGCCTAATGGTGATTATAACTTTAAACAAATATCAAAGGAGATCCATTTTGCATGTAGCATCTCATGAAAACATATTGTCGTGTAAGTGATTTATCAGAGCAGCTTGTTGTCTGTTTGTCTTCTATTTATGTGTAATTTTCATATGTGAAATATAATATATTATTCACACAAAAAATAAACTTGCCACCTAATGGAGGTTGCTATTAAACTCGTTATAGTAATTATAAATTTATAACGAGTCATAGTAGCGTGGTGATACTTTAGTATACAAAAACTGTTATCCATAGTACATAACCATTGAATTTTGAATATTAATCTTTCAATAATGTTTACCGAGCTTAGTTGATCAAATTGCTAGCCTCAAATCCTCCTTATTATATGTTTTTAGTTTATTTTAAAAACTTAACAATAAAAAATTACTTTAGGTCTCAAGATTTTTGGGCTTGCCCTGTTTTTGTTACCAATCTAAAGTCTTGATTTTTTAAAGAGGATATAGTCTTCAATTATTGACCAAAAAATAAGTCTTGAATTGCAATTGTAACTGTACATGTCGTGACTAGGGACCATTATGGGACAAGGAGAATCTATGTTATGGAATATGAAAATGATATAGTAGTAACTACTAAAACTGCCATCCTAACTAAAATTGTTGCCATAACCGACTTCTAATTTTCTCAATCCTTAGACTAAATACAACACGTTATTACTTTCTTTTTTTTAATAGAAAACGCGTTATTACTTTTTTCGAACTTGAATGGGTGGGACAAAACAAGTAATGATAAATTGAGAATAAAAGGATTTCCAACACCGTATATTTATGTGTTGGGTATTATTTAATTTTTTGATTGCTTTAACTCTTCTTTTAGTTTTAATATGTTTGTCAAATAAGTTGTTAATGTCTAAATGTACATTGATCTTCATATTATGTACAGTCTACAACAAAAAATATTGAAGGTGCTACAGAATTGTGGGTTCAAGTACAATTTAGTTCGGCAAACATGCCATTTTTTATAATATGTGTGTAATACTTATTTTGGTCCTATTTGAGGGAATAAAATCAAATATCTTACCATATTACCATGAATAATTTCAGGTAAAAAGAATATTTGAAAGGACTAAAGAAATTAACAATAATGAACAAAAACAAATATAAGACAAAACATACCTACTCACCTAGGCTTTACTTTCATGGAAACTTCACGTTTTGTACATCATAATAATTCTATATGATCAAATATTTTAACGTGGGATTTGTCTTGAACTTGTCCTAATGCTTAGAGACAGCCTTAATTTGCTAAGTAACGTCTCGTTTTTGTATGAAATTATTATTTGTTTGATAGCTTCTTTGTATGAAATCAAGTGATACATAAAAGTTAGGAACACACGGCTTTGATTTAATACTTTATCCTTACATTGCTGTAACATTAATTTGAACAAAATCACAGCCGAAAGCTTATGGAAATTAAGAAGAAAAAATAAGTCAATTCTATGTCTTGTGGAGAAGGTATCCTACAAATATAGCAGTGGTCGCTTTCTGTCCCTTCTCTAATGTTCAATTTAGGATTTGTATTTATTTAAATTTTAAACTGTAGTAGTATAATTCTATATGTTATACTACAAATAAACCAATAGAGCATCAACATGTGGTACTCTATTAAAATAGTCATATATTCGATTTTTTACTCTCTTTTTTTCGTAGATAGACGAAATGACAAAGTCATTATAAACTCACACACACAAGTGGAGATACCGGGATTCGAACCTTAATCATGACATCCGGCCTAACAATTTCGGCATTTTGCCAGTTTAGCTAGGGCTTCTGAATCGATTTCTTACTCTTTATATATGAGGAAAATCTGATTTGGAGTACAAAAAATAATAAACCAATAGTGTGTCTTTGCGTGTATTCATGCTTGGGCGGCACTAATGACAATGTGATCAATGTTCATTCACTGTGAATTCCAATTTCCACCCAATTTTCGTACAACCATAACCATATATAGTTTCTAGCAACAAATTACAGATTTGCTTTTGTCACGTTGCGGAATATCAACTAACTTTGCATGGTTAAGAATAAATATATATTTCCTCCGTCCCATAATAACTGAGTTATTTATAAAAAAATAATGTCCTAAAATAACGGAGTCATTTTACTTTTCAATACAATATTAATTACTTTTTTCCCTTTATAACTCTAATAGATACTACTTTCATCATTTCAATTCAATATATTCCACTTTGTATTTATAATAGTGGAGAATCCACCAATACTTAACAAAAACACTTAAAACCATTTTTCTCTCCTTCATTTATACATTTTTCTTAATATGTGCGAAATGAGCTAGTGGCTCAGTTAATTTGGAACGGTGGGAGTATACAATAATCTCTGTCGGCTGCCTAAGAAGCTTATTGGAGTGGGTATATGTCATAAGAGCCTATGACTTAACCAACTTAAGTTCATACTTCATTTTTAAAATTAAAATAGAAGTCATCTAATTTTTTAAGAAATCTATATAGTTGAAAGTGTCCAAATTGATCTGAAAAAACTTCTTAAGTCACTTAAATATGAATATTAATTTTTTTTATCACTATTATAATTACTAACATCAAGATGAACACTAACGTGTTTTGGCTTTCCAGTTTTAATAAAAATAGACGATAAAATGGTAAAAAATAATTAAATAAAGGATAAAATTGAAAGGAAAAAAAATGTTACACCAAAACATAATACTAACTTTTTTATCTATGTTAACATAATACTAACTTTATTTCTTGATAGATAGACGAGATGACAAAGTCATCATAAACTCACACACAAAGTGGAGGTACGGGGTTCGAACCTTGCTCATGACGTCCAGTCTAACAATTTTAGCATGTTTGTCAGTTGAGTTAAGACTTACGGACCATAATAGTGACTTTTAAATAAGGTCAAAATAAGATTTTTTGTAGTGTCAAATATTATTATGTTGTTGAAAAAGAATAAGATTTATAATAGAATTAACTAGATAGGATTTATAATATCAAGTTTTATAATGTCAAATTTATAATGGTGGCCATTTGATAGGATTTTTCTTTTTCAGATGAACAAAATGATACTATCAAGTTTTTTTCACAAAGAATGTATTTTTTTTCATGGGTAGAATTTTGACAAAGAATGCATCCTTGGAATCAGAGTTGAAACTTATTCACTATACGTGCGGGAGTCCACCTTCCAAATATTTTAAGTACTATAGATTATTATGTCAATTTTTTTCTTCATTTTTTTACATTAACATTGAACTGATTTATTTTGGATCTATTTGCTAGGTATATAGATGACAAAACTCGTGGCTTTGCCTTTTCATGTCTAGATATAGATATAGATATAGATATAGGATCATGCATCAACAAGTTGATGGATGAAATGGAAAGCAGTCTTCTCCAATCTCCACCGAATATGAATATGATCAATTGATGATGATGAGTGTGAATATGATAAGGTAGCATAGCAATAGCAATATTGTGAGTGAGTTTGTGATCAGTCACAAATCCCTAGGGTGAGTGTATTCTTTTTTCTGAAAAATGTTTAGACAAAGATAAGAGGTGCGAAAGTTGTTTGGAAAGGAGTGTTTGTGCTTCGCATCTTTTACCAACAAACGAAGGAACGTGGATAGAAAAAGAACACGACAAAGACTGCTACATATGTAATACTTTGCATTCATTGTCATTGGCTTGACTTTGACATTTTTAGGTCCCCATATCATACCATACCATAGCTCTATTAATGTCTTGTGCTACGGTAACCCTCCCTGATCATATTCCATTATTCAATGGGGTTATTACACGTGTCATCCCACTAGGACTCTGTCTCTGCTGCTACATACACAGTAACCTCATCAATTACTGTTACAATCATGATTCATGATTAGCATTTCTTTGGATGAAAAAATGCAGACTGCAATGCAGACTCTCTGCAGAGTACGATTTTCCTTCCCATTACAATGGAAAATGAAAGGCTATATTATACGGCCTCGTTTGAGCTAGCTTGCATAAGGTTGCAATTTACTTGCATGTTTCTTGGAGTATCATGTCCACCTCTCTCTGCCTCACTCCGTTGATGATCTATGCATAAATTAAGCATCAACTTTTTTTGCTCTCAATCAATATTGGTACATGCCTACATGGCTTGGGTTCTATGAGTTTGTAGTTAATGCTGTTAATTAGTGCTCCATAACATGGTAGCAGGTACAAAGTGATTTAAGCTTTAGGTAGTCATGTTAGCAAGTGTTTTAAGATCATTATTTAAAGAAAGAAAATATTAAAGTGCCCTTATGACATTGGATAAGAGGATAAAGATAGAAATATTGTATTGGAAAATGATGAAAAGTGATGAATTTAACTTTTTAAAAGTTAAAATATTGTTGAATCTGATGCAAACATGTTACTTTTGGTTTCCTTAACAAGTGTCCTTAATATAACCCTTTAAAGAATACAAAAAAAAAATTGTTTTATTAATACAAATTAAAGTAGTTGTCTCAAAGTATACATCATTTTCTATGCAAAAGTTACTCTTTTTAATTGCTTAAACAATGTCTTTTGGGCATTTAGAAAAATTTATGAGATTTTTTAATCTGCTTGAAATTATTAATTGATTCATAAGATGTGATAGTAATTTATGATTTTACTTTTTTGTAAAACTTAAATACGGACCATGCAGGTCGCACACTTATACGAGACAGGATGATTCTATACGCATCTCGATCCAACAAAAATTACTAGTGCTTCATCTTTCCAACAAAAATTGTCACATTTACGATTTCGCACAAATTAAGGTTAAGTTTTTTTAGGGGAAATTAAGGTTAAGTTATAAATAAAAGAAAATGAATAACAATATTACAAAGTTAATATTATTAATCAATGGTTGATTCTCATTATCATAAATATAAAATGAAAAATAATAATTTTGGAGTGATACTCAAAAAAATAAATTAGAGTATAATTAAAAATACTTGGTATTTCATTGAAAATAACATATACAATGGTTTTATGTTTTACTATTTATAATGGATACTACTAGCAGTGTGATTCCTTCCTTCATTAATTAGTCATGAATTAATGCACACAAAGCCTAATTTCTAGCAGTCAAGAGTCGTATATGAGTGGAGTGAGAACATAATAATCTGGATTGCATTGTTTTTTGGAGCCACCTTGGTCAATTTTGTCTACTTGTTGAATTTGATGGTGTGTGTTAGTACAACGATAAACATGGCTTTCTCTAGCAAATTTCGGCGTCGACAAAAAGCATCGCATTAAATGAGAAGATAATTAATTAGTAGTAGCTTGATTTTCTGCTTGAGAGAGAGTGAGAGACAACACAATTACACAAGGCATAAACACATGCAGTAATCTTCTGATGTTTAAATTCTTTACGTAAATGCGGTTGTTAGAAAAGCTCATGATTAAAGGCAATTATTTGAGTCTAACTTCTTTTTAGGCATATTTGAGTTGAAGGTAATGTAGCTTTCATTTTCAGTCGAGAAGGACTACGGTTAATTATCGGAGTGTATAATTGATTCTGACATGTTTAGTTGTTCTTAAGTAAGATTGATTCTTCTTTAAAAAAAAAGTAAAGTTGATTCTATTTCTAAAATTGATTCTACTTAATGCTAAAATTTATAGCTTTTGATTTTATAATTGATTTTCACACAAAAATTTATAGTTCCACTCACTTTTATATAAATATATTCAAACACAAATAACATTTAGTTAGAATCACTTTTAACCAAAATCAATTTTACAGAATTAATTCTATCAAAATCAATTCTTCCCACCACACAATCAAATAAACATGCACTTACTCTTTCTATCTCATAATCATTGGCTTGTCTAACTATATGTATTATTCACATAATATATTTTGATCATAATTTTTTACTAATATATAAAGATAAATTATAATATCAAATTTGTCTCGACCAATATTTTTAAAATATCAATTTTTATAATTTTTTTCTAATAGATAATTTTACACAGTCAAATACAAATTTTTATATTTTTAAAATATCAATTTTTATAATTTTTTGGAAAAAGACATGGAGAGTAAATTTTAAAAATTGACGATGTAATTTTCTTCTCGTATTGAACCAAGGATATCACACCAAATAGATATATTTTAGAAACTAGTTATCTAAAAACTAATATTATAGCACATGATTTGATTGAATGGAGGTGTAAAATAGTTTTACACAGTCAAATACAAATTAAATCTAATATACATTAATACATGACAAGTCCTAGTTAGGTGGAACACTTTGATATGCGATAAGGTAGATTGGTACTTGAAAATTGCTAAACCCATTAGGACACACCTTTCAAGTGTGGTAGCTTATATATTGTAAGCAGACAAACAATGATAACAACAAAAATCATCAACTAGGAGGTTAACCCCAAATACAACAAAGATTAACCCATCGGTGATTAAAATTAAAATCTAAAGATAATTTTTTTTCTTTCAACCATCAAAAAGAAAATAAATTTACTTTTATCAAGCAGATGATCAACGAACATACTTCATATGTGGTGGCTCATGTTCATCGTCATTCTTAATTTTGACTATTAAGACATTGATATGACCAAGGTTGACTTAATTTGACAAATATTAATTAAATTTTGAGACACGCCTATTTTATGTTATCTTGTTTTTATCATATCAACAATAATTAAATCAATATCTTAGACATTCACTCCCTCCGTTTTTAAATACAAGCAAAATTCACTTTTTAGGTTCATTCATTTAATGATGTATGTGGTTCAGATGGACCACATACATCATTAAATGAATGAACCTAAAAAGTCAATTTTGATTATATTTAAAGACGGAAGGAGTACAGTAAAAAGAGCCATAGATGAACTCACTTGAGTTGGTATGGTGGTATTAATTTGGAATTTAGGAGTGTGCTCCTCCTCAAAGTTCCATGTTCGATTCTCCCTAATGTCAATTTAAGTGGGCTAATTTACCTTTTAAAGAAAACATAAATTTCTACTTCTAGTCATAATTGATATCAATGGTATCGAACTTCTCTTGTTTTGCAAACTTATTTTCAAATTAAACATAAATGAATATTAAGCTTCTTTTAAATTATAAAAAGTTTGGGAGGAGGCTCCTTTTTTTATTTCAATTCAACAAACTAACAACTTTTCAAAAGGAACATTATTTTCAAAAGTATACATTGACGATGGATATTAGTTTGCTTTATTGGTTTTTTCTCCTATTTAATAGTATTAAAATCTCAAGATTCGAAACTACTACTCAAAAGCTACTCCCTACGGTCTTTTTTAGAAGAAATAAAAGTATCAAATTTTTTTGTCCTTTTTATAAGAAACTTTGATCAATTTTCAAATATATTGGATGTTAAATTTCATCAGCGCCCTTATTTATTAGAAAAAAGAATATTAAAAGTAAGTAAGTTGGTGTAATCAAGACAATTAATATAGGGGCATTAATGAAATAAATTTAAATTTACATGAGTATTAAATGCAAATAACTATTTTCAAAGTGTTTCTTTAGTCTATGTGATTTATGTGTTTTGTTTCTTGTATAAAGGATCGGAGGGAGTATAATTTTGAACCGGTAGGTTTTTAGTCAAAGAAAGGACTCCAAAGCTAGGAACAAATGATTTGCAATCAATTACGTTGCATGTGCTTTATTGCTTTGTGAAGAACATTTGAAAACTATAGCGTGATCCCTTGTATATATAGCCACATTTTTGGATCAGTTGGGCCACTAACTAATGATCCATCACAACACATATTCAAAAGCATCTCGATCTGAGTTATTTAATTGAATTTCTTAATTCATTTAAACGGACAACTGTGTTTTAAAAGGAAGCATGAAAACCACAAAAATAAATTGTTCTACATCAAATATTCACAAACTCTGCAGCCAAAATGACACAAATAAAACCTAATAACACAATAAATAGATCAGCATGCAGGTGCATCGAATCTGTCATGTACTTTTTTTTGAGTTTTCTTATGACTTCTTTTTGGAGTATTATATATTGTCATGTACAAGAAAATTTCCACGGTATTATATCATTTTTTCAGGGGGAAATTTTCACGTGTATTATTAGAAGGATGTTAATATTGTAGTATATATTCAGACTAAAAAGACAAAAGAAGGATGCATTTGAACATGGAATGTAGTCGATATGGCGTCCTTAAAGACTATTTGTCACCTTTTTTTCAGACAACGTGATAGTAACTTTCATCCTCAACACCACCGCCAAAGCTGCCTTTTGGAACTTTCTTTAATAACTTTTTTTTTCTTCTTTCTCTCTAGCTAGAATTTTGTGTAATTTTTTTAACACAAAAATACATTAGATAAAGAACCAAGAAAATACCTCGTGTAGGATGTAACAGTTTGGTTTTGTTTGATTTTTAGCTCTAAAAATATTTAAACCGATCAAATATATATCGGTTTAGTTTGATTTTCAATGTTTTTTAGAAGTAGAACTGAACCGAAGTGAATTGGTGATATTTAATTATTTTTTGTTTGAATAATGGTGATATTTAGTTTTATTTAGTTCGGTTGATCAGTTTGTATAAAAATGCAATCAAAAAATAGTATATATTTTTTTATATTCTCTACTCTTTTTGTCTGTGTATACTGCAATAAGTTTTGTGTAGTTTTCAAACAAAATCCATTGCATATTGCCATGTATACCGCATACGAAACTACAGTTTTAAACCACGGTCACAATAATTTAATGATTTATATTGAACCAGTAAAAGATTCGTACTTTCGCAACATAGGTCACGTAACGTTGAAGTAATTATATTAAAAAATAATTAATTTTTTTTTACAAAACTAAACGGTATTCATTCATTTAAATTGAATGAGTACATCAATACAATATAAATTCAAAGTCACTAAAAACAAAAAGGATGAGTCTACAAACAAACTCGTAGCATCCATGTTAATAGCATAAAACGACAAAGTACATATGCCTACAAATACGACTATGTTCAAGCCACTGAAATTTTAATGTTTCTGGATCTGCAACATTGACGACACAAAAGTCATTGATTGAATATGCATTTGATCAAAGTTAATCTTTCAACGTAAATCAAATAAACATTGCACTAGACGAGAAATCAAAAACACACCACACAAAGACAGAAAATCAAAATAAACTAAGTCGTGTGAGACAACAAAATCACAAAAACAAGCGAAACGAAAGAAAACTGAAAATATTAGAAAAAAATCACTTATTTAACTAAAAGAGAAAGAAAAAGAATTCGAATGGGTGATTTCAAGTCAAAATTGACCCTAAATCACCCATTTTTTGTAGATCGAGAAAAAAAAAGTTATGACAATTACGGTTTAAGAAAAGGATAAAAATAATTAGATTGTTGATATTATCGGATGTTTAAAGATATTAAATGAAAGTTACAAGTATTCATTCATATAATTTTGTTATGAAATATTGTCCACCCCACAAACATCTATGTGTGTGTCTTTGTTGAAGCGGTAGGGATGTGAAAAACGTGTGTTTACACTGATGCTACTTTTTGTAGCTTCCCAATTTTCATGGTGAAATTGCCTCGTAACGCGAGAATTTTTAACTGGCCGGGTTTCCAAATACATACTACATCAGTCTAAATAGAAAACGGATTCCACTACCTATTCGTCGTAGGTATAGGGATGATTTGATGTCTTGCCAAGAAATTCTTTTCAAGAGGAAAATTTTATCATGTTCACTCGACCTGTTACTCAACGGTCTCCGTCTAGATAAAATAGATTAATTATGGGATATCCATCGTGTAAATAATGTTAACATATAGTTGTCCCCGTGATCATAGTTCAGTTGACAGGGACATGCATTGTTATATGCAAAGGTCGGGGTTCGAACCCCGGACACCCCATTTATTTGCCTTAAAAAATGTGAATTCTAACCAATACACTACTTGACAAAAAATGTTAACATATAGTTAGTATTCTTGTTAGTATATTTTTCTAATTTTTTAATCTTGAAGTAATTGCAAGTCCAGTACCAAGATTATGAGTAATTAAGCAGACATAGGTGTGGTGTGAATTATATATCGGAGAAATCATATATCATCAACTCCATTCATTCAGATGTGTATATTGTCCATTCCATCCAAGGGTATATCAAATTGAATGTTGGCAAGCATGCAAGAGCTATGATATCAAAGCAATAGTCCATCATGGTAATGAATAATTTTTGTGTATCGATTAGCAATGTATGAAAGCCTGCTTAATTAATTTCTGTTTGTTTTTCTGTTTGGCTTAGCTTGCAAGACAGATTTCTAGGCTAGGAGTGGTATATGATGGTACAGTATATAGGAAGTCTAATTAAGTAGTATAAAAAATGTATGCCTCTTACATGCATGCACTCTCTAATCATTACGGTTTTAATCTATTTATCGAATACTTATGAGTTATGACTGTGATTACAACTTGAAAAAATTCGCACGACATATACATATATACATATATATATATATATATATATATATATATATATAACGAGCTAGCTTGGACTCAACAAGGTAGAATGAAATCACTATATATTAATGAGAAATATCAACCGGTGTCCTTGAGACACTAGTTAAAGACCTTAAATGATAACTTTTTAAAGTTTGTGTAATTAGTATATTAGAAATTAAAAACTTTGACATTTTAAAAAATAATTATTTTATTTATAATGTTTAAAGAGTGTTTGAGATACTCGTTAACAATATCTTAAATTAAAGGGTCTTGTTAACAAGTGCCCTAAAGGCATTGTTTAAGTAACACATGAAAAGAAATTATGTCTTGAAAATATAAGTCAAACATTTGTTGAAATCATAACCGTACAATTTTCAATGCAAAAGTTACTACTTTTAGACGCTTAAACAACGCCCTTAGGACACTTATTAATATTTTCCTAAATTAAATGATGAACACATTGGTACTTTAAAGTTTAGTTCGGTATATAATCATCGTCCAATCTTTAATATTATGTCATATTTACTTTAAAATAAATTTAAATTTTGAATGAATTTTGCCTACAAGATATAAATACTCAATCAAACTTCAAATATTTAAGTATTTACCTAAATGAATATTGATGGCAACTAAGTTAGTTGAGCACCGATAGATATACCACCTTTTGTGGCAATACCTCCTAGTACACCCCTTAGTTTAATTTAAAATAATACAGACTCAATTCTCTCTCTCCCATCTGTTGTCACTCCCAACTCACTTGTCTCTCCCATTCGTTGTCCACACCTTTTCCTTCATTCACCTTCATCTGCTGCCGCCCACCACCACCACATATCTTCACTGTATTTTCATAATTTCTGTTCCTTCTTCTTTTTCTTTTAATTTCTCTCTTCTCTCATCTCTCTGTGTGATCCTCTCATCTCCCTCCTCCACCTCCGACCACCACCGTCATCATCAACAGCGGCAATTTTGTAATAACTAGAAAAATGAGTGATAGTTTGGTAAGTTGGACAGAGTTGTGTGTATGAGACAAAAATTGATCTCAACGGAGGAAAAAAAAGAAAGACAAAGGGGAAAAATTATCTCTTCTTCTTCTCTGTCGAGAGAAGTTTTCTTCTCCTCCCCAACAATTACTAGTTCTCAAATTTAATTATGATTGAAGCTTTGCATGTGTTACTTTCTTCTTAAATTCATCAATAGAAACTAAATGTAACCATGGTGGATTGAAAACCAAAACCGGCAACAGGTAGAGAACCGAGGGAGAAGAGAGATCAGGTCATTGGGAGAGAAAGAGATAAGTGAAGGGTTTTGAGGGTGGTAGTGGCTGGATGGCATTGTGGTGGTAAGGTGATTGTGAAGGGCAGGTGGAGTTGGTTGAAGAGGTGAAATGACCAAAATAGCCCTAGTGAGTAGTGCCACATGGGGAGTGTATATTGGTGGTGTACCAAAAAGTGTGTCTATGAATAATTTCCCAAGTTAATTATTACGTACCACTAACTTATAACTGGTAGAAGAATTCAAAAGTTTGATACTCCAGATGAAAAAAATAATAATAATTACAGATGAGATAAAATAGTTTACACTGCATCTCTATTACATACATCTTGGTTCTAAAAATGATGATTTTTGGTTTCAAAATTAGTGATTTTTTTTGCCTCAAAAGCTGTATTTCTATTCATAATTAAAATAGGGAAGATCAATTACCTCGTTTGGAGCAAAAAGATCACCGTTGTTTTGACTAAAAATCTGGGTTATGACCAAATTTACTACAACATGGATACTGGATGGACCAAAAATAATGATTTTAAAAATGAAGACTATTTCTGTGAGCGTAATAAAATAGGGCATTAAACATTCAATTAAGTTCTGACCAAACAAAAATTCAATTAAGTAAATTAGTTTTTTTTTTTTTGCAAAAGTCAATTATTAATAATTTTATTGATTTGAATTAATATTTATATATTTTTAATTTTAATAACATTTTCATTTCATTTTATTATAAAGAGGGCTAAAAGCCCAATATATATATATATATATATATATTTTGTGGTCAAGAACATTTTCTCATTCAATATTTGTTTCTAACCCAATCTAAGAGTTTAATAGTTTATCACATCCTAATTGTCTCATGTCCATTAAACGGTCCTAATATATGAGAACATGGTTAAACCAACACAAAGTGTTGGATTAATTATTTAATTAATCAATTATGAATTGACAATAATCAATTATTATAAGTTAATGTCATAATATAAATTATGGTTTATTGTGTAAAGCATTAATTAGATGATGAATATGTGTGGTTGGGCTATTCTTTCTAAATGGACCGTGATGGGTTGGACAATTTAGCTAAGCCTAATGAGAGATCCCTGTCTTCAGCCGTTTAGCTATTTAAACGTCATCTCATCAGACGGTTAAGCAATTCTGAACACTACTCTGAAAACCTAACATTAAACGGAATGAGGGTAGTTATTCCTCTCATAACTTGATGGTGATCGTTCATGAACCTAAACATACAAGGTACACAGCTTCTTATTCCTTCTTTGTTATTGATGATATGCTATAACTTGTGTCTAATAATCCATGGCTAGATTCTTAAACTTTTATCACAAAGAACACACTTTTGTACATTTTAAACTCTTTTTTTTTTTTTAGAGAATTTTAAACTCTTAAAAACTATCTAAATAAAAGGGATAACAGTAACAACCATTTTATATCTATGTTATGAATTAAGACAATGTGATCACAATGCATTTATTTATGCATATTTCGTAAAACAATGTGTTTATGCAAGTGCAGTAGATTCATTTGCATGTATCATCATTATAGATCAGCAATTCTTTTTTTCTTTTTTATTAGAGCAGATCATATTTCTGGTTACTTGTATTTGGGACACATTTTGGGCTAAAGTTATTTGGGTCTAAACCTTTTGAATTCCACAGACCGGCCTTTATCTACATGTTCTGTTGGATGGCATTTTTAATCAAAAAACAAAAAGCTATTATTTTTTCCATCATATGAGTTTTTCGCGCACCTTGTTCGGATTCTAGAATTCAAAATGTTTGACATATTTTAGAGGATTTTATGGGGTTTTTTTCGTTGGGATCTTATAATCTGAACTGCGTAAGGTACGCGAGAAATTAAATAGGGTGGAAAAAGAAGGTTTCAAGATGAAATTAAATGGTAATTTGCCTTACTGGGCCGAATAATGATCTGCAAAATTTGTTCTGTGGCAATTGCTCTTTAACACGGAAGCTATAAAGAGCTTATTCGGGGATTTGAAGGTACAATAATCAGATTTTTTTTTTTTTATAAGCATAATCAGAAATTTATAAAGGGTCTGTTTGGTAAGGTCACTAAATGAGCTTATAGCGAATAGCTTATAAGTTCGTCTAACAAAAAAAGCTCCGTTTGGTAACAGTTTTTTACAATGAGCTTATAGCTTATTTCACGAGCTTATAAGCTATTTCTCAGACGCTATTCCAAGTAGCGTTTGAGCTTATAGCTTATCAATATTTCTTCCATTCATACCCTTATTATTTTAATCAAAACCCATTTTTACCCTTCCATTATTTATTTCACTGCCTTTGTATAATGGTCATGTTGCACAAATTTTTTCACCTCGTGTTTATTTCACTGCCTGTATACATTCCACTGTTTTTTTCATTGCAACAAACTTTTAATAAGTTTTTTCATTTTTTTTTTCCATTCCAATATATAAGTAATTTTTTCATTCCGTTGTGAATAAGTTTATTTCTACCCTTATCAATAAGTTTTTTCATTCCGTTGTTTTTAAAAATATTCATTCAAGAGATATTGTTCGTTGTAAGTATCTATTATTTTTTTTACAAGAAGTGTAAGTATGTATTATTGTTAATAAAACATTTAATAATAATTATTCTAAACAAATGTGTATAATAATATCTTCTGATAACGGTCTATTATTACATATAATTGTTTTATAAAGTACAAACACCTAATTAAAATAAATATAAAGTAAAATGTTAGCCAATAAAAATTAATTTAATAAATTTAAATTACTTAAAAAAATACTAAATACTTAAATATAAATGGATATATATTTTATTATGGATTAAAGATGACCTTTCGTGTCATTTTACATTTATCACCTAGTTGAACCGCTAATTTTACCAAACACTTCAAATAACTTATAAGCTATCAGCCACCAGCCATTAGCTATAAGCTATCAGTCATCAGCCATAAACTATCAGCTATCCGCTATTTTTACCAAACAGAGCCAAAGTGCTTTGAGAGTAATGTATTAGAACAAGAATACTATTCTTGATAGCACACACTCATTGTGTTTAGATTTGACAGAGGGAAAGAAATATTATATATTGAGAGAAAAGAATTGAGAGTATTTCACTTATGAATGAGATATTCAATTTTTTTATTTTTTTTTACTAAGAATGAGATATTCAACTTTATTAGACATTACTTGGTATTTATACACTTCAACAAATGGTTTTCATAATTTATTAGACATTAGTTAGTATTTCGCTTTTGAGAGTTGCAAGTTATCGTGAATAAATGGTTCTTGGAGGTAGATAAAGTTTTCATAATTTCATCTTCTTGATTAACCTTATATTTTACATAGTTTGGTTTTGTCTATTTTTATTTAGTGCAATTTTGATTTTTGGTGAAAAGCAACATGACCCACGTGTGGTGATTTAATCATATATGGAGCTGTAGATCTCTAAATGGAGTGAAATTAGTGCATCAAAGTCTAATTTGGTTTGGAAAATGGTAAAAAATATATATATGTATGTAAAGTTGTGTGATGTACATGATTGAAGGCTCCGAAGGTTCAAGTTGACCTATTGTGCGATGTGAAGACCACCCTGCACAATGGATAAGGAAATTGTGTGGTGTGCAGATCTTTTTTTTAGATTTATTGAGATCTCTATATAAGGAAGTGCTCACTTCCATCTGAGGAATTTGAAACAAAAAAGTTTGAGGAACAAAATTTCTAAGAGATAGAGGTGAAGATTCACCTTGAAAACAAGATTGAAGCTTCTAGTTCATTATTTATTCATGTATAATTCTTCAAACTCATTTACTATGTTAAATGCTATTATAAGTAGCTAAGTTTCTCATATTAGGTCAACTAGATGAATTTCTCTATGGGAAAATCTAAATGGTGCGAGACAATTGCCAACGAATAGCAACAAATGAATACAAAGCCGTTGAATTGCATTTTGTTTTTGATCTTGTTTTACTTTTTATTTATTTTAATGGTATAATAACACTACCCACCATTTATCTTCTTTTTTTTGACGGACCCACCATTTATCTTGTTAAGTCGTACTTGAATTTTTCGCACTATAGGGACATTCCCTTTCTTTATAGCTACTTGAATCATGTAATGTTAAGTACTCTTTTATGAAATTTTAAGCTTAGTACTGTTCTATTATCTTTGCGCTTGATTTTGTTTATGTGTTGACGGTTATATAAATTTATTTTAAGTATTGACTGATTATTAACTCTAACTTTTCAAACTCGATCTAAGATATATGTTCAATCAATAATAGTTTTAGAAATATTGTATTTGTTATACAAATATAATATTTAATCAAACTTTCGATGATCACAAAGTCACCTAAGACATTAGGATATTGTGGTCAAAGAAGAGGGTTTTTAGCAAGACATTGGTCTTAAGCATTTTGTTAAATCATCGTAATGTTAAACGAACAATTGTAATAACTGAACACGATTACCAAGTAGCAAATAAGAAGGAATTCAAAAATGACTTGATCATCTCTTTATCTTGATTTTAAGTCAAAGCATTTTATTCGCACAATTTACATACTCATATGTTTTACGCATCTATTTTGTTGGTCATTTCTTAACAACGCCAACTGCATCATGTCTCTTCGTATATATTTTGTTTCTCCATCTTAATTTGAGATTTTTTTAACAGAAGTCTACGGTTTTGGAAAATGCTTTCTATAGCTCAATATACTTTTCGTAGTTAAAAATTACTTATTTATAATTAATAATTTCATTTACGTATTGTGCTCTCGATTTTCGGGTATCAATCCATTAATTGGTTTTGAACCTTCAATTTTTGAACTTTCTACTTTTATACTTGGGAAGGGAAAAAGAGAGAAAAACCCTTAGAGATTATGGATCTGGGGGTTGGTTTCGAAAAGGGAAGGTTTGACGCACCCTAAACGACTACGGTACTTCGTAGGAACTTTTTGCCTAATTTATCTTGTGCTAATTCATTTTACTTATCTTGAAAATACTTGCCTAAATGTCCAAGTGAAAGAATGGAGGGAGAAGAAGCATGTTTTTGGTTATTTTTATTTGATTTGAAAGAATTAACTCCTTTGTCTACATACCCTTAAAAAAAAGGGATCAAAACCAATGTAGTTCACTCTTAAAAATTATTTTTGTGGGTTGGGTTAATTTTAAAGTTTGAAAAAGTTTTTAGAAGGGATAAGAGACCTCAAAGGTATACAAGAATAAAATGAAGTGGGGTTGATTATTTTAATTAAAAGAAATCCAAATCTAATATGGATATTAAAATGATTAAAAGTTTGATTAAGAAATAAAAAGAAAAAGACCTCTTGGGTTAAAATCCAAGGAATGATTAAGAAAATATTTCTGAAGTTTGATATATT
>Ga0315914_1003414_pt1 | contig 24128 bp, 17 predicted proteins | sample MpolenodulesMG_FD_203920 | JGI IMG/M metagenome (GOLD analysis project Ga0315914, IMG submission 203920) | Medicago polymorpha root nodule microbial communities from Los Angeles, California, United States - elongated nodules | ecosystem: Host-associated > Plants > Roots > Nodule | place: USA... | reverse complement strand
TCAATATTCTCAATTATGAGCGATAAAAATTCAAAAAGAAATTAATTTTATTTCGTTGACACTTTTGATGAATAAGATTTAGTTATTATAATTATAAATGATAAAAAATAATATTTTTCTTAAAAAACAACTCATTTAACTATTAATTTAAATAATGAGTGTACGGTACACTCAAATATATTGGGTGTACCATAGAATTTGCCTTATAAATAAATCAATTTTTTAATACGTGAAATGCATAGTTACATACCATTCTTCTAAATATTGTTTTATTACTTCTTTCCGTCTTATGAAAAAAACTAAGAAAACTAAGTGTGTGAGTCATCTGAGTTATTATTTCTCGTGTCCTGATAGCCTCGGTACCATTTACCATCGAGAAGAATATCTTGTATTATGGGGGAGTTCTGCGAATAATTTCTTAGTCCAGTGACGTAGTCACGCCTCAGGCCTCAGGTTTTACATTTCATTTTATTGTTTTGCAGGTTGTGATCCTTCAGTCATTTGCCATCTGCCCTTCCACAATCTAAGGAATCATGGCCGGAGATGATTCTAACAATGACAATAACAATCAGACTCTACCCTTGTTCCCAGACGTTTCCAGACGTTTCCAGAATTGAAGTTTTTGATGGACATAATTTCCGTCGTTGGCATGAACGCATCTTCACACTGCTAGACATCCATGGTGTCTCTTCTACTCTTACTGATGTCGTCAAACCAGATGAAGCCAAATCAGATCCCAAACAAATTGAAAAAATGGACAAATGCTAACCAGGTTTGTAGCCATACAATTCTTTTTACATTATCTGATGTATTTTGGATGATTACGAGGATGCTACCAAAAAACTATCTGTGATGACAAATGAAAGAGGACAAGGAAATCAAAATGCAGATTATCACCAACTCCTTAAAGAATTGAAGGCGGAGAACATCATACTTCCAGACGTGTTTGTCGCTGGTGCCTTGGTTGAAAACTTGTCCGACTCATGGAATGATTACAAGCAACAACTGAAACATAAGCACAAGCAGATGTCTCTTAATGATCTCATCAGGCACGTAATCATTGAAGACACCAGCATAATGGAATGCAGAGCTGCACGAGCCAAAGCTTTGGACTCGAGAGCAAATCTAATCCACAACAATACACGCAAACAACAGAGGTATGCAAATAAAACTGATCATGCCCTCAAAGTAACTAACCCCAATTGTAAATCGTTGTTGTTGTGTGTGTAAAGAAAGGTCATAAAGCATATCACTTCCGATATCAAAAAGTGAATGACCAACTTTCCAATATCTGCAGTGATATGCTTTATGACCTTTCTTTCCACACACATAGCAACAACCTAGGTCCGATTTAAAATTGAGGTTAGTTACTCTGAGGGCATGATCATTTTTATTTTCATACCTCTATTGTTTGCGTGTATTGTTTTGGATTAGATTTTCTCTCGACTCCAAAGCTCTAGCTCGTGCAGCTCCGCATTCCTTTCTGCAGGTGTCTTCAATGATTATGTGTCTGATGAGGTTATTAAGAAACATCTTCTTGTGCTTATGTTTCAGCTGTTGCTTGTAATCATTCCATGAGTCGGGCAACTTTTCAACCAAGGCATCAGCGACAAACACGTCTCGAAGTATGATGTTCTCCGCCTTCAATTCTGCAAGGAGTTGGTGATACTCATTGATCTGCACTTTGATTTCCTTGTCCTCTTTCATTTGCCATCACAGATAGTTTCCAACAACAAACAAACTTCGGTTTGGTAGCATCCTCAGCAGTGTACTTGACATTCATGTTGTCCCAAATTTCTTTGGCAACCTTGTAGGAACAGTAAACATCTAAAAGTACATCAGATAATGTAGAAAGAATTGTATGACAACAAACCTTGTTAGCATTTGTCCATTTTTCAATTTGTTTGGGATCTGATTTGGCTTCATCTGGTTTGACATCAGTAAGAGCAGAAGCGACACCGTGGACGTCTAGCAGTGTGAAGATGCGTAACGATGGAAATTCTGTCCATCAAATACTTCAATTCTGGAAACGTCTGGGAACTGTATTGCATAGGTGACCACTGCCGGAGGAGGATCAGTAGCAACAACAAGGGTAGAGTCTGAGACATTCTTGTTATTGCCATTGTTAGAATCATCTCAAACAGCCTGAGAATCTCTCAACTAAGCAGAGAGAAAGTTTAAGCAGCAATAAAAGGTTCTGTAATCTTAAGACGCTGCTTATGTGCCAACAGAATGAAAAAGAATAACAAGAAAATCCCAATTTTTAGTGCAATTTCATTTGTTGCAGGTTTCAGTTTAGTGCAATTTCAAGCAAGTTTGTGAGCACATAATTGTGCTCTCAACTCAAGTCTAATCCCAATTTGTTACATAATTTGTAAATCATTTATGCATATTCATATCAATCATAACCAAATATTGAGTGATTAGCATAGTGTAACACATATTTATCATAAAATCCTACTGCTTTTTGATTTGGACACTGCTTTAATAAAAAGAAACTCTTGTCATTGAGGCAGGTAGCAAGCATCTTTCTTTGGGAAACGATGTGATGTGTTTGGTTGATTACAACTGAATACCACCAAAATAGAAGTTTTTCCATCCAATGTATAGGTTTGTGGAATACTTGTGTCTTACCAAATAGTTTTAAGGCAGATTATGTTAGATTGACAGAATCAGATATGAAGAAATATTATTTTATAACTTATAGTAAATTACTATGAAGTAATAATTAATATTTTAATTGGAACACAATGTAATATAAGAGAGATCTTTATTCGTCAGAAATATTTGTTTGGGAACAACTCCAAATAAAAATATTTTGACACACAAATCCAATAATTAAAAGAGAATATAATAAAATAATATTGATTGATGTGACTAAATTATTTATTTATTTTATATGAGTGTGTTCAAATATTTTCGTTTTAGGATTGTGACCATAAAAGATTTGCTCATTATTTGTAGTGTTTTTTCCTTTGGATGAAATCAAATAGATTGGTAATTCATGGATTTTTAGTGTGCGTGTTTCATTCAAATCTGAAATTTCTCATAAGTGGATTGATTTTGAATTTTTAGAAGTGCTCACTTTTATAAGTGGAGTAATAAACTTGAGGCAATGAAGTTTATGTCTAACACCTCATGCATGCTACACAAATTTTAGTGGTTTAAGAGTACTGACTTATACTCCTCTATACTACTAACACCCACCTTGCTATGTAATCTGTTTGTTAGGTTTACTATAAAGTAGAAGTTCATTAATGTCATTGCGGTTGTCCATAAGTAAAAAAACTAAACTAGCTCATCTAAATTGTCATCGATGTGAATCGAATCAGAGATTTTGAGAGGAGCACACTTCAAAGTCGCAAAGCAACACCACCAAACTAATTCCAATGTCGCAAATAATACGAGACAAGTAAATATTACAAATGAAACCCATAATACCAGTCCAATTTTTTTTAAGTGATAATATCAGACGGATATATATTATTTGAATTTTGAAAGAATAATAGTAGTATCTGTCTATTTTAGTGAAAAGTCCATTATTGGACTGTACGTCCTCAAGGCTGGGAATTGGGATGTGGTCCAGACATTACTTAGTTTGGCCAATAATTCAACAGCTGCAATTATGTATCGTCCATTGTTAGTCATGGCCTCCTAATTATTCCTCTCCCTTTTCCTCTACCTGAATTTTATTCTCTTGAAAAATCAAGAATATAGTTTATACATATACAAACAGAGATATTCAGAATCAAAACTGTACATATCAAATGGAAGCATCATCATCACAAGAGAATGATAATATCACATCCCCTCTCCGTAAGCAAACATGCATATCCATCTCCTTCATTTTCAAATTTACAATTTCTTTCATTACCATATATTATATAATTTGTTACATATATTGAACAATTAAATCTTATATATATGTTGTAGTATCTAAGGAGAATGAATCAGAAGAAAACTCTCCCATCAAACAAGTTGCTCTAACGGTGCCAACAACAGATGACCCTTCTCTACCGGTTCTAACATTCCGAATGTGGGTATTAGGAACCCTTTCATGTGTCCTATTATCATTCCTAAACCAGTTTTTCTGGTACAGAACAGAACCTCTCACTATTACAGCCATCTCTGCTCAGATTGCTGTTGTTCCTTTGGGTCAACTCATGGCTTCAAAAATCACGAAACGTGTGTTCTTCAAAGGAAAATCATGGGAATTTACGTTGAACCCTGGTCCTTTCAATGTCAAAGAACATGTTCTTATTACTATTTTTGCTAACTCTGGTGCTGGCACGGTTTATGCCATACATATTGTTACCGCTGTTAAAGTCTTTTACCATCAACATATATCTTTTTGTGTTTCTTTGCTTGTAGTCATCACCACTCAGGTATGTTATAGTTCTTATTTAATTTTGTTGACTTTAAGTTAATTATACGTACACGCATCAACACGTTCATAACACCGAATTAACCATTTTTAATACCCTCTTGAAATTAATTAAACTAGTATAAGAAAAAATTTATAAATAAAAAAGATGGTTTTGAATGGTAGGTATTAGGTTTCGGATGGGCTGGTATATTTAGAAGATATCTGGTGGAGCCAGCGGCAATGTGGTGGCCAGCAAATTTAGTTCAAGTTTCACTCTTCAGGTAATAATAGCTAGGTAGAGTTACTCTCAGATTCTTTACACAAAAAATATCTATATACCTACCAATAATATCGTTGCATAATTGCATTTGTTTCAATAATTGTTTGTCACACTTAATGGTTGTAACAACTAAATTGCAATTTGCACGTATGGTATTTCTTAAGTCATTTGAGGATTTCAACTAAGAACATGCATGAACATGTTACATGATATCCTTTTCAAACGGGGTCCAAACTTCCCAAGCTACGCTACTTCTGATTTTAAATTTGGAAATTAGTAGTATAATGCTATTTGTGAATATAATTTTCAACATCATATAATAATAAATCATGGCACACAAATATTGTCCTTTTTTTCTGCACCGTTGAAAGATATGTATTTTGTTGGTTTTAATATGTGTTTCGTCCCTGCTGCAATTAAGGATCATTTAAAAATTGGTCCATGTAATCGTTAATACTGGTAAATTACGTTTGCAAAGATTAATCATTTAAAATTTCGTCCCTTGACGTGGCGTGACGTTGTTAATTGGCCAATCACTTGAAGAGACGAAACACATATTAAAACCTATTTTGTTTTTACGTATGATCTGTTTGTAATTTGATTGAAAATGATTTTTTAAAATTCACATTTTCTTTAATTATTTCAAAAGAAAATACTGCCAGAATAAATGAAAGTAAACATACTGGCTATGTTTTGGAAGGAACGTGAAGATTCTCCCTACCATGTTATGGCAGTTATGCTAGAAAAGGACGTCTGCCTACCAGATGTTTTATACTAGTTTTGTTTGTTTGTTAGTATCTCTATTTCTACTTCTCTAAAAATATGACAATCTTAAAAAAGAAAGTGTCCCTTTTCATATACAACTCTTTTTAAATCTTTAAATGAAAAATTTACTCTTAATTTTGTTACAAATTTTCATACTAACCTATAAAATATAATCAAATGATTTGACTCAAATAGTTAATGAATTCCACTAATGAACAAATCATTCAGCAGAATCAGAGTCAAATTCATGATTGAAACAATTCTTGATTAGAATTTTATTTCTGAAATATGAATTACGTACTAGGGCCAATAACTTTAGAAACCGGAGGATTAATACACCCAAAAATACAATTTATACAATTCATGATTAATACAATTTATTGTAATTTGTAAAACAATATTAATTTGTCAAAAATTTAATATTACTCGACTCTCATGATTTAATCAATAATCAAATTATAAATTACTCTTTCCGTTTCTAAATATAAGCAAATTTTACTTTTTAGGTTCATTCATTTAATGATGTATGTGGTTCATAATATGGACCACATACATCATTAACTAAATGAACCTAAAAAATGAATTTTGCTTATATTTAAAAACGGAGGGAATAGATACTTTAGTTATTCAATGAACCTAAAAAATGAATATTTGCTTATAATAGTGATAAATAGGGACAATGTATTATATATTGCTAGAAAAGACTGGGTTGTGAGTTGTAAACTTTAATGCCGAGCAGTCAAATGACTTGTTTAACTAACTTTTAAGGGTTCTTGTAAAAAAAAAGGCTTAATAGCAGTTTTCGCCCCCTAAGAAAAAAAACTACAAAAGCGCCCCCTAAGTTTTGCAACTGTAGCAGTTTTGACCCCCCAAGGCCAAAAAAATAATAATAATAACACATGGCACCTCCCTTAGGGTGCCACGTCAGCGTTGACCGAGTCAAAATTGGCCTTGGGGGCCAAAACTGCCACAGGTGCAAAACTTAGGGGCGGTTTTGTAGTTTTTTTTTCTTATGAGACCAAAATCGCCACTTCAAAAAAGTTAGGGGGCTAAAACTGCTATTAAGAAAAAGAAAAAAAAAACTAACTTTAAAGGGTTTAAACTGTCATATAGGGTTTAAGCAAGCCACCTAGTTTTACTCTAATGGTAATTGTATATAAGCAATTCATAAATAACCTCGCATTTTTAAAATTTTCAATCGTCAACCGTTCTATCCTCAGTTTTTTATTATCTATAATTGGATTCAAATTTCAACATAAATTCATTTTTTAATGTTAAGAAACCAATTTTTAAGTTTGCTTATCTAGATTACATCTTTTAATTTTCTCCTTATTGCCGCCTAAACTTACTCAAATGGTGGAAAATTATGAGAAACCTTTATTATTTTTAAGTGATACTACATAATTCTTTTGTATGTGGTAACAATCGACAAATTCAAATCATTTAGACACAAAAAAAAAATGCATAACCACAAATTTTTTTGTGTAATACTATATAGAATGACTTTCTTTTCTACTCTTTTGTATTTGTGTCGCTAAATAATTAAGATTTGTTGTTGTGAACACATAAACATTGTTCTACTTTATAAAGTCTTCCATTAGACATGCTCTAATGCATTGTTTTTTATTTGTTTTGTTTGGTACCTTACACTCATTCACTGTGACTTAGGGCACTGCATGAGAAGGAGGAAAGAACAAAAGGAGGCTTAACACGATCTCAATTCTTCGTTATAGCATTTTTGTGCAGCTTTGCATACTACGTTTTCCCTGGTTACCTTTTTCAAATGTTAACCTCACTCTCTTGGATATGCTGGGTATTTCCTCACAGTGTGTTGGCCCAACAGCTTGGGTCGGGCCTAAAGGGTCTCGGCATCGGCGCAATTGGGCTTGACTGGTCTGCCATCTCAGCTTACCTTGGAAGCCCACTTGCAAGCCCATGGTTTGCAACTGCCAACGTGGCAGTAGGATTTGTGTTTGTTATGTATATTCTCACTCCATTGTGCTATTGGTTCAATGTTTACAATGCCAAAACCTTTCCAATTTTCTCTAATCAACTTTTTACTTCAAAAGGTCAGATTTACAATATCACAGAAATAATAGACTCTAATTTCCATATGGACCTTGCTGCTTATGAAAAACAAGGAAGATTACACCTCAGTACTTTCTTTGCTATGACCTATGGTGTTGGCTTTGCTGCACTTACTGCTACCATTGTGCATGTTGCTCTCTTTCATGGAAGGTATGTTTTGTGTGTACTACTCAATTATATCAACATTATTAATGTTTTAAATATCTGACCAGAGATTGAATAGATGAAACATTTGAGCCATGATTCAATTGGTTCACCCGTGACTGAACTAGATGGCATAAATAAGTATTAAAAAAAATAATTGGCTGGGTCAACCACGGTTGAACTCAGTTCAATCTAATTCAACCATACTGCATTGTAACTGAGATCAGAACAACTTGTCAATTGGTTGGTTTCCGATTGAATTGGCCGGTTCACTCCATTTAAAAGTTAAAAGATTATATCATACTATAGAATCTATAGATGCACCTTTTTCTAAAAAGATTATACTATACTATAGACAGGGCGAGGGCTTCACAACACGGGGTAGCATTGGCTACCCCAAAAGAAAAAAAAATCTTGAATATTTAACTTACATATATATGTAGCTACCCTATTGTGATATTATTTGCCTACTCCAAACAATTTTGTAGGTTAAAACAGAGATGATATTATAAAAATATTGATAATCTATTTAGTTTAGTGTCAATTATGGATAGATTTGACTTCTAAAAACTCCTTAGAGCTCAACTTTTATAAATAACTATTGTTAGCTTTTATTTTCTTTGTTGCAATTTCATTAAATATGAGTAAAATTAATTAAGTTTCGTATATTAGTGTTTAATTTTTTTCTTCTTTATATTTGACCCCCTCGTAAAAATAGTGCTAGTTTTGCCGATGACTATAGACATACATATAGTAAATTTCAACTTCTATACTATGCATATATATGTCATGTAGACAATTTAAGAATGAAATGGAATAATTTAAAAACAGAGAAATATGGGAGCAAAGCAAATCAAGTTTTAATGAAAAGAGCATGGACATTCACACCAAGCTTATGAGGAGGTACAAACAAGTTCCTGAGTGGTGGTTTGTGTGCATACTCATTGCAACCATTGCAACTACCATTTTTGCATGTGAATATTACAACGAACAACTTCAATTGCCTTGGTGGGGTGTTCTATTAGCATGTGGCATTGCAATCTTCTTCACTCTCCCCATTGGTATAATAACCGCAATTACAAACCAGGTTAGTATATACATAGATCAATAGAAGATAAAAATTAATTTAGTAACATAAATTAGAGATAAAAAAAGTCTAATAAACTTTCTCTCTAGTTAATTTTTTTACTTCTTGTAAAAAACTGCAATCACATATCACTATTGATTTGGAGGATAATTGACCATTTCGTTGGCTTACTTAATTTATGATTATAGAGTCCAGGACTGAACATAATCACGGAGTACATCATAGGATATATCTACCCTGGATATCCTGTAGCTAACATGTGCTTCAAGGTTTATGGTTACATTAGTATGACACAAGCCATCACTTTCTTGCAAGACTTCAAACTAGGCCACTACATGAAAATCCCTCCTAGAACCATGTTCATGGCACAGGTTTGTCGCACTACAAAATATTTGAATCAAGATCGTGTGTGGTTGGGAAATTGACACATTCGCGCAATCAATATATATGTGGTCATTGGATGAAGACGGAATTATCTAAACTTCAAGATTGGTATTTTTTATTTCAAAATAAAGTAAAATCTGCATTGAAATCTAGATTGTCTGATCTTGATCCAACGGTCACAGATGTGCTGACTGTGAGAATGCGTCAATTTTTTACCCCATTCTAATTTCTAAATAATCATCTTACTTTCATTTTAGACTTCACGATTAAATTCATAAAAAAAAATAATAAATGGATTTAATTAAACTTCCTTTGAACTTGATTATTAGGTTGTGGGAACACTAATTGCGGGTCTAGTGTATTTAAGCACTGCTTGGTGGTTAATGGAAAGCATACCAGACATATGCAAAGACACATCCTCAGTTTGGACATGTCCAGGTGACACAGTATTCTACGATGCATCAGTTATTTGGGGTTTAATTGGTCCAAGAAGAATCTTCGGAAACTTAGGAACCTACAAGAATATAAATTGGTTCTTCCTAGGTGGCGCCATTGCTCCTTTACTTGTTTGGTTAGCTACAAGAGCCTTTCCACAACAAGAATGGATTAAACTCATCAACATGCCTGTGTTGATAGGTGCTACTGGAATGATGCCACCAGCTACAGCAGTGAATTATACTAGCTGGATCATTGTTGGTTTTTTGTCTGGGTTTGTTGTGTATAGGTATAAACCAGAATGGTGGCAGCGTCATAATTATGTGTTGTCTGGTGCATTGGATGCTGGTCTTGCTTTCATGGGTGTGGTTTTGTACCTTTGTTTAGGATTAGAGGAAATAAGTATTGATTGGTGGGGAAATAACCTTGATGGTTGTCCTTTAGCTCACTGTCCAACGACCAAAGGATTTGAGGTTCAAGGTTGTCCTGTTTTTACTTAATTAGAGTGAAATTAAATGTACATTTTTAGACATATTGGTTAGCATAATCAACATTGTATTCAAGTTCATGTAAATATTTTGTCATTTATCATCGGTAAAATTGTGTGGATGCTTTAACTCTTTAAGCTCCAACCCCTTCATAGTTCATTCATCAACCTTGAAAATGTAATATTTTATTTTTCCACTATAAATTAAAGAGTTGTTGAAAACTTGAAATAACCCCGATAGGATAGAAACTCCTAATTTTCAAAATTTAATTTTCCTTTAGGATTAAATAGTCCTTAAAATTGTAATGTTGTTCCAACCTAATCCCCTATACTATGGGTGTTCTATCTAAAAACTAAAATGTTAACAATTTCGTTCATATATCAAAATTTGAATCTGTTAACAAATGCATCACTAATATTATTCCCATAGTTTTAAACTTATTCACAATACTTACAACTTAATCTCACGCTTAATCTCATTTTAATCAATACTTAAAACTTTATATTATTCCCAAGATTAATTTTCTTTCTCTTTTTATTAAATAGGTGATTTCCACATATTTTCAGTCTTCTTTCGTTTGTTTTTTTTTATTTTATTTTATCGTCTTAGCATAACTCAATTTGTTTTGGTTTTTCCTTTTTGTGCAATGTGTTTTTTTTATTTATCTTCTTAGTGCGGTGTTTATTTAATTCAAATTGAAAGATTAAATATAGTCATATATTCAAGTGTGGTATATGTTAATATTCTAGTACTGATCTAATCAATAATGTTGGTGTCGTAAGTGTTGTAGATCCAAAGAAATATTTTGGTGTCGTAAATACTCTCTCTTCAACTATATACACACTATCTCTTTAACAACTAACGGGTCACACGATCAAAATAAAAAAAGAAAATAGATAAAACATGTCTCATCTTAAATTCATGTGATTCTTACTCTCTTCAATTTCTTTTTGTTTATATTATAAATACACATATTAATATATTAGTGTAACATATTTAAAAATTCTTTTAGTTTACTATCGGTATATTCATTAAAATATGTATATACATAAGATCCATTTAAAGACTCATTCTATTTTACTATTATATATGAGGACAAAATCCATATTTAAGTTACTGTAAAACATTCAGTAATAAAAAATAAAATAAATAAAATTTAATCTAATATGTTGGTCATCGGGCTTGTTGCTGTTGATTGATAAGTGAAGCAGTCGTTTCTTTTTATAAGTATAAAATACTTGCTTTAACTTGTGAATTAGTCGATGTGGGCTTCATTTCCATTTCTCAAAACAGAACATAAAGGCTTCAATGCGATGTGCAATGAAAATTAACTAGGCAATGAGAGCACTATTTGTAATTGGTCTGCCAGGAAGAAAGCATTTTGAAGGTTCCTCATTTAAGGCCTTCATACCTTCCTTAAGATGCTCGTGTATTCAGCGGCGGATCTTGCCAAAAATATTGGGGGAGCGGCAAATATGAACTAAATATTATAATTGAAATTCATAAAAATTATATACAATTTCAACCAAAAAATATCACCGCAATAGCTCAAACATGAGACTAAAGCTCCAAATATTCTACTAGAGAGATAAGATAACCTATCCTAAACTTAGAGGATCAAAACCAGCCTACTCAGATGCTTGCCATGTGCAGAATAGAAAAACAATCGCACCCGACTGCTACATTATTAATCTGCACACAACAAGTTTTTATTTAAGACTTCATTCATTTTCATCTGAAAGCCACCAACAGTAACAAAATTGTATGTGTTTTAATTTAAATCTGAGTCTTGATTGATATAGGCCTAAAATTGTAAAGACCAATTTGGATATTTACTCTTTTTTAATTAGCTATAAAATAAGTGTAGACGTGTAGTTGAACTTTCTTTTCTCTATAACTCACAAAACTTCATTTTCGTAGTAAGCAATTGATACAAAATGGATATGTACAAAAAACGAAATTGAATAGTAGTACTATCAAACTACATATGCTAGAAGAACAAAAAAGAGGATGATGATAAAATCGAAGAAAACTTAGGTCGTGGACGAAATTTAGTAGAAACCATGTAACCAACGCCAAGGCAAAGTACACAAAGTCCCATATCAAGAGACTTCCTCAGTACTTGCAAATCCATTTCCAAGTGAACACAAGCTTCTTCAAGTTCTTGATGAGACTCATCTTCAAGTTCTGTTTCCTCTGGAATGTCCTCTAACTTCAACTTATAGTTGTTGATGTGCTTTATGTTCTTCGTCTTGGCAACCAGCATAGTGTTTTTTTCTTTTGGAACGAGTTCATCAAAATCTAAGTTGGTGATTGTAAATGGACCTCTTTCTCCATTAAGATTGATATGTGAGTGTGAGGGATAATCAACAGATCTACACATGTTGTTTGCAATGGATTTTCAAAGATGGTTGAGCTTGTTTGTGAAGAAGAAAATCAAAATGATAATGAAAATAGTTGAGAAGGAAAAAGGGTTATTTATGTGTTTTTTGCAGTCTGAGATGAAACCGAGACAGCACCAAGTATTTATGTAACAGCCAGCCACGCCCATAGACCGTCCCATATTGCAATTTTAAAGTCCCAAATCCGTCCACGGTTTTCTTTCTAGAATCCTATCTTAATACGTAGTAGTACACTTTAAGTGTGAATTTTTTAATATTATGTTAAAATTAAAATATTTCATAATCGTCAATCAAATATAAATCATATTGTACTAATAAGTTTTACATTTTTGTATGACTTTTAAGTTTCATATGATAAAAGTCTAACCATTTTATGATTAAACATATATGATATGATAAAAGTGTAACCATTTAAATTAGTAATTGATTTTACCTTTTTTTTTTTTTCTGAAAGAAGATTTTACTACCTATTAAAATTTGTATAATTATCCCTCTCAAAAAAAAGTTGTATAATTATTTTATTATTATAAAACTAAAAAAATAAATCAAACCTTGAGAAAACTTTGATTAGAAAAGGTCGGCTAAAGCAAAATTATTTCCACCTTTGATGGGGAAAATATTGGGATCCTTCCCATTTGTTTGAGCGTCAAAATTGACACTGGAAACTTGAAAGCACACAGATTTGACACGGAGGATAACATTACATAGCTGGGTGCTCAACAAAAAGACAAAACCGCCGCCCTTGTTTTTCTTTCACAAGTACAAGTAAACACCCCCTTCATTTTTATAAACAGCTGTTATAACAAAAAAATATCCATTTTTTAGATTTATTGAATAATTAAACGTGTATGATATATATAGACTAGATACGTAAATTATTAAATGAATTTGAAAAATAGATTTTTACTTTTAATAATGACTAGATGATATATTCGTTAGGCTTTAAATCTTTGAAAAATCTAATCAATTCATATTTGGTTAAACCAACGTTTCCATCTAAGTTGATTGACACACAATGATACTCAACCTTGTCCATCCTTCTTGTATTTATGCGATTGAGAAGACCATTAATTTGGTCATCTGATCCTTTAACCCTAAAAATATTGGGTTTTCTCATATTGTTGTTGATTGCACCTAGCTTAGTATTCATGTCTAATGGATAAGTGTTCACAGTTATGTGGCGTGGTTTATAAATGAATCAAACATACAAATTTATAGAATGTTTTGTTTGTTGTGTACCACAAAAACTATCAGCAATGTAGACCACCAAAAACTGGTATTTGATGGGTTTATATTATATAACTTAAACTGTGCAACACCCCCAATACATAAGTTTTTACATAATCTTCGCACTCTTCAAATTATATAATATGAACCATTTAAAAGATGTTTTCAAATTATATAATCTGAAATATATCCAGAACTTGACACTGTTGCATATGATGTATGACTAATTAGTAGATTTTAGGCCAATCAGGGACGTTTTGCTCATCCTGTTGATTTTAGTCACAGTCTAGGTAGTGTTGTGCCTATAAGTAACCCATCTTTCTTCCATATTGTTATTCTAAAACTCATCTTTTTCCTTCTTATGTTTTGTTTCTTATTTTCCTTCTAAAGCCCATATATTGTTGAATACTCATATTATCTCCAAAGCAAAGTCGATCCTAACATTTTTTTACGGACCTTATAAATTGTATGAGAAAAGAAAAGAGTCCATTACATAATATATCATAATTTTTTTGTGATAAACAATAAATGACACGTGCATTAGTTATGGTGGTTGACAAGATATTATCCATTTTCGATCATTAATCTCATCATTGCTTAATTTTCTTGAATAACTCGCAGAGAAATGCCTAATATATTTGTCATTGGAAAAATTAATATTCATTTGTACAGTAGGCTCATTTTCAACTAGAATATCCCTTAAGATGTTATTAAGATTCTCCAAATTTTAGGATCATAAATATTTAAATGAGCAATTTCAATATTAGATGCATTTGACACATCATCACCAAGATTGAAAACGAAGAATTTGTCACCCTTGATGTGTTTTTCTGATTTTGCGTTTGCGATTATGCAAAATTTTTGTTTCTGTTATGTCGTGTTTTAGTTTACTAACGTTTTGTTTTGGAGTTTGGAGGGGAGAGGAAGAGAAGGCTTTGGAGGGTCGAAAATATGGGAAATATTGTAAAATCTTTCACATTTTTAGAGAATGTTAAATTAATGATTATGATTAATATATTTTTAATTTTAAGAACATTATAACTATATAGATTAAATTTGAAGAATTCATGTAAACCTCCAAAACCCTTCTCCAATAACAATTATTTAGTTCCCTCAAATGATGAGAATTTTGTATTATGAAGAAAAATAAACCCCCAAAGTCTTCCCCTCTGGATGTCATCAATTTCTTTCACTTGATCATTCCTTCTTTTTTTAAATCTCTCTCTTTCCTCCCCTTCCAAACTCACAAACAAAACCTAAGGTTTTGTGTTGCCATACAACCCCCCCACCCCATATTAGTCTGGGCCCTTTTGATGAATTAAACGGTTTAAAGGTAGTTGGGCTTAAGCTTTGATACTGCTGACATTTGGGCCCTTTTTGTGCATTTTCTACACAGACCCATATATAAAGGACGTATTGCTATATACACCACCCTAAATAAAAAACACTTATTTGGGCCTCATACATGCATAGGTCCTAGGCCGTCCACCCCCGAGCCTATGCCTTGGGCCGGCCCTGCTCCAAAGCTACTTTTTTTGAGTAATACTTAAATTTAATAAGCTAATCTTAAATAAGAATTTTTTATTTTTTTATAAATTATTAATAAAATATGTTAATTGAATTTATTTATAAGATTTTTTTTTATGTTGAAGCTTCAACAAACCTGCTAGCCCTAATGAGTTACTTAGCATGAAATTGTTATGGGCTTGGAAACTCACACATAGTTCGAGCTTTGAAAAAACTTACCATTGATAACTGTCCTAACATTATTTTTTAAACAAGAAAAAATATTTAGAGATGATTTGTTTTATAAAATGAAATTGTTATTCAGACTTATTTGTTGTGAGTTGCTCAGGTGACAATAGACAACCCCCATCCCATATCGAGATGGATCATGCGACCAATCATTGCATGTTCGATTATCAGAGAAAGGAGTAAATTCCCATGAGGTAAATATCGTACATTCACACGGGAACACAACTAAACTCGATTCGATAATAATTTATTTAACTCAAAATTCAACTCAAGTTTGATACAAACAATTTTTAGCTTGAATTTGATTAAAACTCAAGAACGACTTAGGTGAGCTCAGTAGCTCGAATCACATAATTCAATACTCAGATTTTATATCATTGATTTCTAAAATTTATAATATAAGAGTATTTTTTTTAGAAAAAACTATTGACCGAAAAAGCATTTTAGAATTAACTTTTTTGTCTTGTAAAAAAAAAAATCTATTTTGTAAAAAAACATTTAAGATTTATTTTTTATAACATTAATAATTTTCTTTAAATGAAGGTCCTTTTGACTGCAATTAATTTTAGTGAAAAAAACATATTCAATATCAGTTTTGGGGAAGAGTTTTTCCCAATAAATAAGTACTCTACAAGATGGACACTTATTTTGAAATCCAAAGAAGAATTTGTTTTTTTGAATATTGAATATTCAAGACATTAAAAAAAATTTAAAAATATTTTTTATAGAAAATTTATAAATGATCTCCTTTTTTGAATGCTTTATTTCGACCAAAAATTAAATTTGATAAAGATAAATTGACAGAAGAGATGTGTAAGATACGTTTGTCGTATTTTCCCCCACGCACATTTTCCGATATGTTTCAGTTGCTTATGTTTAGAATGCCCCTAAAAACAGAAGAAGAAAAAAAGGTTGGTGAGTCAAAAAAAGACAAACCCAAAAAAGTAACCAAATTATATGTCATGATTCTCTACATCTCTGTAAAACCGTTGGATCCAAATCACCTAGGTTGTTATTACACTTATCCGTAATAACTTTTCCATTTTAGATTAACCCGTAACGAAAAATGAAAAAGGTACACCCAGACACAAAAATCACGTCCAGGTTCATAACAAACAAATGAAACGTGAACCCACAAAAAACAAATAAATAGGGGTTTATTCTAACTCCATTTGCAAATTGTACACAATAACCTCTCTTTCTCTCTCCACCTTATTTCCTCTAACTCTAGTTCGTTTTTCCTTTTGAGAATACATGGCGGATACGTTGGTTAATGTTAATGTTGTCAACAACAAACGCAGCCTCGAAAACCCTGTTGTTGAGGGCAAAGACGCCAAAAAACTGACAAAATTTAATGGCGGAGAGTCTGACGTAGACCCAGAGGCCGCACTCGCCAATGCCCGCCATGAATTTGGCGAACATGGCGGGGTTAACATGTCGATTGAGGCCTCTGCCACGTTCACCGTCATGGAACCAGATACTCTCCGCAAAATATTTGCTGGAGAGCTTGGTCCTGAAGGTGATTACTACGTCTACAGTCGTAATTTCAACCCAACCGTCCTCAATCTCAGCCGTAAGATGGCGGCACTCGAAGGCACCGAGGCCGCCTATTGTACAGCCAGTGGCATGTCCGCCATTGCTGCAGTTTTGTTACAGCTCTGCAGTCACGGCGGACATGTTGTGGCTTCTAGTACTCTTTATGGTGGGACCCATGCACTTTTGCAGCATTTCTTTGTGAGGACATGCAACATAAGCACAACTTTTGTTGACATATCCGATTTGGAAGCAGTTGAGAATGCAATTATGGAAGGGAAGACCAAAGTGCTGTATTTTGAGTCAATTGCAAATCCAAGCTTGAATGTGGCCAATACTCCTGAGCTAGCTAGGATTGCACACAAAAAGGGAGTGACTGTGGTGGTTGATAACACCTTTGCTCCTATGCTGCTTTCTCCTGCTCGTCTTGGTGCAGATGTGGTTGTTCACAGTATCTCTAAGTTTATCAGTGGTGGTGGTGACATTATTGCAGGTTTTGCTCTTTCCTTTCACATGATTATAACCACTATTATGAATTACCAAACTTCTGTTTCGCCATATTAGGCAAATAGTTGAATAATTTTTTTTGACAAATGAAAATTATACCTTTCCTTTGTTTAAAATATATTATTCAATATTTACCAACATTATTGTTTGAATGAAACCGTACAATGTACATTGTATAGTTTTACACTAACATATGATAAAATAAAATCCATTTTACCAAATCATATAATTAATTTTAAAAAGCCTCCGGTCTTTATTAAAAAATAAATTTATTTTTTTAGAGCTATTCAATAAATTATAAATTATGTATCTAATCTATATTATGAACTAAGTACATAATTTATTGAGTGAATCCAAAAAAAACTCTTATAATAGAGACCAGATAGAAGTCCGGAGTTTAAACTCCGGCCACTACAAAAAAAAAGAATATAGTAATGACGTGGCAATAGTAGATTTCTATTGGTGTTTTTGAAGTCTTTATTACACAATTTATTAATTTGTCCAATTTAATTTAAGTCAATAAGTATTTGTCAAATTTTTTTTTTAAGTCAATGAGTCATTTTGATTCTCCTTTTAAAAAAAAGTTAGTAAGTTTGATTCTGATTTACTCCTCTCAAAATAAAAAAGTGTACAAATTTGATTTGAAACCTTGAAAATGACAGGAGCTGTGTGTGGGTCTGCAAGTTTTGTGAATACATTGATGGGAATTCAAGGAGCCATAATGCTGTTGGGGCCAACAATGAACCCAAAGGTAGCATTTGAACTGTCAGAGAGAATCCCACACTTGGGCCTTCGCATGAAAGAACACAGTCATCGTGCATTGGAATTTGCAACCAGGCTCAAAAAATTAGGACTCAATGTGATCTATCCTGGCCTTGAAGATCATCCACAGCATGAACTGTTGAAATCCATAGGCAACAAAAGTTATGGTTATGGTGGGATTCTTTGTGTTGACATGGGGACAGTGGAGAAAGCTAACAAATTCATGAGCTACTTGCAAAACTATGCTCATTTTGGTTTTATGGCTGTTAGTTTAGGGTATTATGAAACCCTAATGTCTTGCTCTGGTAGTAGCACAAGTAGTGAGCTGAATGAAGAGGAACAGAAACTTGCTGGAATTACACCAGGGATGGTGAGGATGTCAGTTGGATACATTGGAACATTGGAGCAAAAGTGGAGTCAGCTGGAAAAAGCAGTTGTTAAGTTTAATGAAAAACATTAGTCTATTTTTATTTTTTATTGTTGTTGAGGGGAACATTAGTCTATGTTTCTTTTTCATGTTTTCGGTCATTTGTATGAAGAAAGAGGTTGGACAAAATGGGGTTATGAATGAATAAAAATTATTTATTGTTTTTAAAAGTGTATCCATATAATTAGGGTAGATACATCCGACATTCCAAGTAGCACGCACGCCACGTGAGTTGGCTTTTATTTTTATTAATAAAAAACAAATAATTTTTTTTTGTCTATCTCATGTAATATTGTATATGTTAAAATAACTCTAAATGATAATACTTATTTTATTTTTAAAAACAACAATTATTTATAATAAAATAATGTATTTAATATAATATAAAGTATACAAATTTCAAGATAAAATTATTATTTTAATTTCTTTATTTTTTAAAGATATTTTTAATTTTTCTTATACTATGCAAATTTGTACGTGATAGAAATATGTCTCTTTGTTTTGTAAAATAATACGCTGCATTATCACCATTGATATCAAATTGGTCTTTTTATGTTAATGTCCATGCATTATCACCATTAATATAAACTTAGTCCTTTTTTTAATGCAATTGATATCAACATAGTTTTTGAGTTGACAAAAACTTTAGACTATTAAGCATTTTTTTGGCAAAATATATCAAATTCGTCCCTACATTGTAAAACTTCTTATCAATAAAGTCCATGTATCATCAAATTTAATATCAAATTAGTCCTTGTATGATAATTTGAATAAAGTAAATGGTACACTAATAATAACAAGCGGAGCTTTTACACATTAAGCAACATATATAGCAAATGTCAAATCAATTGAAAAGGATGACAATGATGAACGAAGCATCATAAGAAGATGATGATGATAAGCGAAGAGCAGAAAAACAAATAACTACGTGAAATTAATTTACCTCTTCAAATTGTTCCTCGTTCTTTAGTTCCAGTCGGTCAATGATTATGGAGCGTTTGTTTTTAGGGTTCTCGGTGAAGAAGAAAGAGAAAGTGAAAGAACAGAAGAAGTGAGTGTTCTAGAGTGAAAGAAGAAGAGAAGAAATGAGAAATTGGGTAACAAAGTTGGGAAAAGGGAGAAAATGAAACATTTTTTTATTACTTCATTGAATTTATCTATCAAACTCTACATACTTATTTGATGGATGTCAACTATATCGATATTTCAAAAAGATTGTGGATGAATTAGATCAATTTGTACAATATTAAGGACCAACAAATCTATTTACTCAAATTTTGCTTATAATAAAAGTATAAACTGACGTGATGATATACCGAAATCTTTTGTCGGAGGTGTTGTAAGTTCTAATAATTTTAAGGGTGCCCCCCATTGCAGTTTCTCTTTGTTTGGATTTTGGCCATATCATATAAAAGAAAATAGGGTAATGATAAGTTGACAACAAATGTCATTAAACATCGTATACATTTTTTGGATTAGATAATATTTGATTTTTTTTTTTGTTTTTACTCTCTTTTAGTCACATCATTGGTTACAAAATATGTATTTTTATAAGGATCGTTAATAGTCCATGATTTTTTTTATGTTCGAATAACTTCTTTTTTTTACAAAATTTAAATGACACTACTAAAAAAAAGCTATTGGTTCTCCCAAATAGATAATTGATAAAGGGTCACTTCAGTGAAGTAATAGAAGCGTGGCTTCTGTCTTAATATTTTGCAATTTGCAGTCCATATGTTGCCACGAGGAATTGAAGCCAACCATCAGCTTTGCTTTCTATTTATTTTTTTTAAGTAATTTGTTTTTATTATACTATGATTTTCTATTAGTGAAGATATTTGCCCTATATTATTTTTATTCTTTACACCTTTCCTATATATCAATTTTACATTAGGCTAATATTAAGAAAATAATAATAAAAAAGAAAAGAACGTGTGGTCTATAACAAACTACAAAGAACCAATATACCCATCCATAATCTAGAAACTCTATATTTGGTGGACTTCATTTAGAGCCAAAAATCATATTTATTTATCAAAGTACAAGTAGAAGGAAGTGTGATGAAACTCAAGAGTGTGAATTAATCAATAATGGTGGTTCTTAACTTTCAGCTTGTTCCTCAGCTAATAACTCCACCAAAATATGCTCCAAAAACAAACAGTGCTACTGCTACCATTCGTTGTGGTATAGCCGAACCATCTGGTGAACCAGCTCCTTTAGGACAAAAGACACGTTACAATGACAGCATTTTTGAGAAGGTTTTCATGACTTTGTTTGCACGAAAAATGGAACCATTTGCAGAGCCTGTAATAGGGAATGCTAAAAAGAAGAAGGAAAAGAAAGGTTGGTTGGATATTTGGGAGTATGATTATGAGAGTTTTGTGGATGTGTCCAAGAGAGTCATGTTGCGTCGGTCTCGTTTGCAGCAACAGCAAGTTGTTCGTGAGGTTCTTCTTTCTATGCTTCCTCCAGGTGCGCCTGCTCAGGTGGATATTATAGAATTTTTACTCTCTTTTATGTTTCTTTCAAGGATTATTGAATTATCTACCGGTATTACTTGTGACACTGTTTGTAAGAAGGTATAAAAAGTTTTTAGGCTGTTTTCAATACCAAAATCGTTTGACTTTATTTTATCTTTGTGTTATAGAAATAGCTTATTTATAAGCGCTTATGCTATAAGCTGTAAATTAATAAAAAGGGACGCATAATTAATAAAAATCGTTATCAAGAGAGGCCTCGCACTTAATATTTTAGCAGACCTCCTATAAAGAGGAGTCCTTACTAATTTGTTTGGAGTTGTCATTAGGATTCCACTTACGTCCTGCATTTTAAAATTTAGGTATTAAAATTAACAAAATTTTAAAATAGTCTCTAAAGTTAAAAGTGAATAATCCATTACTCCTTTCATATCATTCAATTTTGTCGACTATGTAGTGGAAATCGAGCCATGAGAGGGTGTGGAACTTTGATTTGGGAAGGTGCATAGTAGGAATGGAGCGCTAAATCTGCTATATAATACTCTTTCAGTGTCCCAAGTTGGCTATTCATTTGGGGATTTTCTGAGCTAACTTATGAACTTTTTATATATAGGAGTCTGCTCTCATGCCTGTATCTATATTAGTTTGAAATATGTACATTATGCATGGAATATGAATCTTTTGACTGAAGGAATAAAGTCCCTTTTAACTACCTTATTGCAGTTTAGGAAATTATTTCCACCAACAAGATGGGCTGCAGAGTTTAATGCTGCATTGACAGTGCCTTTCTTCCACTGGCTAGTTGGTCCTTCTGAGGTGATTTTGTTACTAAATAGTAAATTCTATCTGCCAATTATGTAATTTATATTGCTACCTATCAATTTAGCATTTGTTTAACTTCATAAGAGCTTTGGTTTGCCAAAAAAGAGTTTGCAAGCGTTCTGCATTTGAAGGTTTTTAATTGATTATAATTTCTTCTTTCGATCCATTTGTTTGTTAGTGGATCGAACCGGTCGTCAAATGGTGGTAAATCCTTCGGGAAAGCAAAAATACTTGTAATGTTTATCAACAACAAAGTAAAAATGTTTTATATGTTGGAAGTTAGGAACATGTTTGTTCAAACGTTGCCAATTTGTCATAGTAAGAACTTCTGCTATCATGCACACTTAAGTTCTCCATGATATCTAGTATTATCCAAGTGCGTCCATTTTGGAGAGGTTTGTAGGTCTGCAGAGCTGCATAATATTAGAGTATTACCATTGATTTCCTTGATTTTGGTTTAAAGAATAAGACATTTTGTAACTCTCACAAGTCACAACTCACAACCCTTTGAAGTTTGGGTTAAAATGAAAATGCATGAGATAAGCCAGCTTGCAACTTGCAAGTAATTAACTCAACCTTTTTGAATTGGCACGGCTTTCATGTTATTTATGGGGATGCTAAAGTGTAGAATGTAACATTTTATTTTCTATTTGAAACTTAATAAGGTTTATGTACATTAATCTTGTGTGAAAACAAAGAAATGGCTGAAATATCAGGGAAGTTATATGTCATTTACCATATGAGTTTTTCTATTAATATTTTCTGCTTGTCATTGATATTTAGATTATTGGTATGTACTAGGTTATAGAAGTGGAGATAAATGGGGTGAAGCAAAAGAGTGGCGTCCGTATAAAGAAGTGCAGGTAGATTTCATGTCTCTGAGATTGGTAATTGAACTTAAACACAGATGTATGTGTGTGCGCGCGTGTGTGTTTATGTGTCAAAACATGCAGATGTATATTTAGACTCGACTATCAGTGGTTATTTTTTTAGGCTAATTTATGGCACACTATGTTAGTATCCACTATCCATGGTTCGAAGGTTGGACCTTCTGATTATTACTCCTTTGATGGCCCTCAGCTCACCGATCGAGCTGTCTGCTTAACTATTTAATTTCGTAGAAACTAATATTTGCATTGATTATGGCCTTCTAATGAATTTTTGTTGATTTTGTTTATATTTTTTTTTCTTGTTCAGGTACCTGGAGAACAGTGGATGTGTTGGACAGTGTGTTAATATGTGCAAGATTCCTACCCAAGATTTTTTCACTAATGAATTTGGACTTCCATTAACAATGATTCCAAGTATGTCTTCTTGTCTTTGATCATTACAAGCCAAAAGTTCTTCAAGTTCACATTCTTTACAATGATGACATATGTATGACTTGACCAAATCTTTTTGGATTTTTTTACATGCAAAATTAACAGTTCATTTTAAATTTTTATTGACATCTATGTGAATTTAATCTCAGATTTTGAAGACATGAGTTGTGATATGGTTTATGGCCAAACCCCGCCTTCATTTGAAGACGACCCAGTCTCCAAACAACCTTGCTATGCTGATATATGTAAGTATGGTCCTCCTTTTGTGTTTAATCAACCAAAAGATTTATATATACTAACACAAAAATAACTTGCAGGTTCTGTAGCAAATCCAAACTCCAGTGTATGTCCTAAGCTACAATCATGAGCAGACACTCCCTTTGGAGAATTTTCCATGACAGAATTAGTTTTTGCAAAAAGCTTCTCATGATTTTGACTTGAGGTTTTCTTGTTACTGTTATATAGTTGTCATTAAAAGGAAAAAAACAAACCAACATTACAAAAAAAGAGATATTATACAGAATATGTCTTCTTCTTTTTCGAATATATAGAATATGTCATTACTTAGGGGTGAGCACAAAATCCGAACCCGCCCACCAACCGATATATCCGAGTCACCCACGGGTCCACCGGGTGGGTTAAAACGAGTCTCGGGTGAAGAAAGACTAAAAAATAAGGTCTGTGTGGGTTTAGACGGTCGAGCCCGGTTTTTACAAATCTAAAACCGCGTAAACCGAACCCGACCGACCTATAACAAAATTTACTCCACATCCAAGCATCATTTGTTGATTTACTATGTAGATCTACTTAAACATGCAAACTTTTCTTTAAATTTAGCCATGATTTACTCAGATCCA
>Ga0315914_1003413_pt1 | contig 24131 bp, 14 predicted proteins | sample MpolenodulesMG_FD_203920 | JGI IMG/M metagenome (GOLD analysis project Ga0315914, IMG submission 203920) | Medicago polymorpha root nodule microbial communities from Los Angeles, California, United States - elongated nodules | ecosystem: Host-associated > Plants > Roots > Nodule | place: USA... | reverse complement strand
AGTTTTAATGGTAACAGCACACCCTTTTTTTTTTTTTTTATCTTTTTAAATTTCCTTCTTTATTTCTAACAAAGTAATTTCATCTCAATTTAGTTACATTATTTTATTCTCTTTTTTCATTGAAGTGGGTGGTAAAGATAAATGCTTTAGAGATTCTGATTGTCCAAAACTTATGTGCCCATCTAATAAGGTTGTGAAGTGTATCAATCGTCTCTGCAAGTGTCGTAGACCGGAGTTGCAAGTACAACTTAATCCCTAGTGATTTTGTATTTAGTGAAAGAACCAAGAGAGTACACAATTCTTTTAGAATAATACATAATCTATTATTTATTTATTTTGCTGGCATCCAATAATTGATTTTTTATCGTTCTAATTTCAAGAACCTTGTAGTAATGGCTTTGTACTCTAAGATGATGATAATGAAATGAAATAGGATAGTAAATAATATCATTAAGATTTTCTTTTTGTCTCTTAATTTTAGAGATATCGCCATTTTCTGTCCAACTTTACCATGTATCAAGATATGTTTAATAGGTAAGTTGAAAAATAGTTTTTACCTTACCAATAATCATATACTTTTTATATTCATGTTATAATGTTTTCATACTTGTAATTGTTCTCAAACATCATTTCTATTTCTCTTACATTTTATTATTTTTAAGAAGTTCGGAGTGTTTGCTTGCTTCTAAAAGATATGGAAAACTAAAATGTCAATACAAAGTTATAATTGTCTATTGCAATAATTGTACATGTCTTAATTAAATGTTTATTTTTGTGTTTTGTATTCAAATTAAATTAGAATGTTTATCTATGACTCTAAGAACCAAACCCAGTTTTCCTTGTGTTAAACAATAACTATGTAAAATTTACATATACTAGTATTTGTTAAAGAACTATAGTAAAGACTAAAGAGCTAAGTATCCCTAATCAAATACAAATTTTAAGTATTGTTGTTATATATGATGACAAATTTGGCAAGTACACTAAATATTTTCAAGTAATAAAATTGTAAGTTATCGTCACCACATGGATTATTGTTTTCAACTCGCTAATTAGCTAAACTTATAATAAAAGAAATAAATTGGGGGTTTTTTAAAAGATAGGTTTTTTGCGAATAAAAAATAATGGGTTGAAACATATTGATGAAGACGATTAATTAGATTATTTGAATACCTCTTATAAGTCCTTATTGGATATCTTATGTTCCTATATCAAAGACTATTTAATGTTTATACTCACGACACCTAACAAAGTAAGACATGTTCCAGCTCTAAATCTAGTAGGGACTTATATTCTCACGAGTGTTTGGGAACTTTAAGCATAGTCATACAAAGAGTGAACTTAACAAGATTGAGTGCTTGTTGTTATGCAAACTTTTATGTTGAGTGTGGTCATATTAAGTTTCATTGCAATTCTATGAGACAAATCCTGAGACATCTGTTGTAAACTAGCTCCATTGTGTTAGTTTCTTTGTACTATTTTTTAATACTTGTATTAAAATGTGATCTATCTTATGATTGAGGAATATTATGGAGATGGAAATCTCCCAAGACATAGTGCTTTCACTAAATAAGTTTAGTTTTACTAATTGTGTAATTAACTCGCTTCTGGTGTGGGGTATCACATTTTATTCGTTTTCCCAACAATATATATATATATACACTTTTTGTGATTATAGAGGAAAATATCACCTTTTACTACATGACTATGTATGTGAAAGCAGCAAATAGTCGGTTGCTAGACCAAGATAAACATTATTTCATTTGTTTGATAGCCTCAAAATCGTAAATTCTTTAATTGTCACATACTAGAACACCCACTCTCCACAAGAGTTCGTAAATAAGACGAGTGTGTTCCAATGATACTCACTCTTGGCTATATCAACGATGTTTTCGTTGATCACCTTCCCAAAATAGATATATTGTCGCGTGACTATTGATGACAGGTCATCTTACGTTCCGACGAACTCATCACTTAGATAGTCTTTTTATAATACTGAATATGACTTGACTGTTAATTTATTCCAACAAATAAATAGAGGGGACTCAAAGAATCATAACCGTCGATAACATTCTGCAATTAAACAGATAATTTTGCTATGTTGCAAATAGATTAAACAGATAACTTTAGTGATATATGTCTTTGTTTGATACCAATGCTATATAATGTAGATATATACTATAAAGTTCTTGAAATTAGCTAAGCATTGAAATGACTTTTGTTTCCAAACAACATTTCTTTTTTCCTAAATGAACCTATGACTTTCGGTGTAAAGATGTAACCTTGGGTAAAACAGGTTCCTTGTATCGATGAATTTACAAAGTTTTGGTTTTTCGTTATCTAATTTTATTTTATGATTTTTTATATTGCGATCACGGTTGTATGAACCTTGATGATTCTGTGTGGGATGATTCTCATGAAGTGTTTGATGATGCATCAGATTTGGATATGGAGTGGCAAAGGAGGCATGATCAATTCTATATAGAGTAATTTATAATAGACTTAATTACACTTTTGGCCTCCTAAGATTCACAAAATTGTGATTTTGACCCCCTAAAAAAAATAACTCTTTTCAGGCCCCTAAGTTTACTTTCTGTTGCAATTTTGGCCCCCTAGCCCAATTTTGACTCAGTCAACGCTGATGTGGACGCCACGTGTGTAATGTTTTAATTATTTTTGTATTTTTTAATATTTTCTTTATTTTGTAATTAAAAAAAAAATTTAAAAAAATTTGTAATAAAAAAACAAAAAAAAATTGTAATTAATTTTTTTATTTGTAATAAAAAAAACAAAAAAAATAATTTTTTGTAATTAAAAAAACAAAAAACTTTTTTTGTAATTAAAAAAACAATTTTTTTTAATTACAAAAATATTATTTTATTTTTTTAAATAAAAAAAACATAAAAATAATTTAAAAAATAAAAATAAAATAAAATAAAAAATTTACACACGTGTCTGTTGACTAGGTCAAAATTGACGTGGGGGCCAAAATTGTCACAGAAAGTAAACCTAGAGGGCCAAAATTGAAAAGAATTGTTTTTTTTAGGGGATCAAAATCACAACTTTGAAAAAATTAGGAGGCCAAAAGTGTAATTAAGCCTTTATAATAGTCTTCCTAAGAAAGAAGCTTAAAAAAAAAATTGTTTCAAAATAGCCCCTAGGTCATCTGCCTGTACATTTTCGTTGACGTGCCACATTGAGTCACCTTTTACTGATGACGTAGCGTGCTGACTGTATAATTAATTTTGTTTTTCATTTTTTTCTATAGGTACACGTGGCATTTGTGTTTTTTTTAAAAAAAAAACAAACTTAAAAAATTAAAACAATTCTGGAAAAATTTAAACAAATTCTTAAAAAATGAAAAAATTTAGGAGAAATAAAAAAAATGAAAAAAGTTCATATTTTTTTCGAAAGTAAGAAATTTTATTTATAAATAAATGAAAAATTCTATAACTTTATGTATTTCGAAATTTCAAAATAGAATTAACAAAGTGATTTTTTTTCACACTATTGCAATATAATTAGGGGTGTAACGGTTCGGTTTGGATTGGTTTTCAGTCAAAAAAAATGTTCGAGCCGATGAAACCTTCATCAGTTTGGATTGGTTCGGTTTATTTAAAAATATAACTAAAAAAATTCATATTCTCACAAAATATTTCATAGAACTTTGTATAATTGTATTTCATATTTTGTTTTTCATGTTCTCTATTTTTCGAACAACTTTTTGTAACTAACATTACTCAATATTTCATACATGTGATCCAAGATTCATTCATTCATCATTCTTCAAAAACAACTTCATCAAAATCAAATATTTCAATTACCTATTAAATAAACTTAGTTAGAAACAGATCAAAATTAAAATCAGTTTAGAATTGACTAGTGTTAATCTCTAATACTTTTAAATCTCTAAAACTTATAAAATTATTTTTTAACCCACAAATAAAAAGTTATGCGTGCAAATTTGAAAATTTTCAAGGGATGCACTTTTTATTGAGTAGTATATATATTTTATAGTTTTATTCAATTTTATCAATACACATCAGTGACATCAAACACGATTAAATTTTACGCAAATCGCAAATGCTTTTTTTTTTTGAATGGCTTTTTCTAATCTTCACTAAACAATGACGTATAACTTAACATGTATAAATCAATCGCATAGAAAATGAACATGGAAAACAATGAAATATAATGAGTATAAATCAATGGCATAAACATGATAAAACTAACCAAGAGATGAACAATCTCAGCGGTGACCGGTGGCGATGAACAATGGGTTTGGTGTGGGTGACGGCTAGGGTTTATTTTTTTAGTAGAAATGAAAGAGTCTGACTAATGAGATGAGAGAAAGTGAATGGATTACTAAGTATTTTATGTTTAATTTTGGGTCTAACCATAAGTTTGTGTGAGGTATGATAATATTAGTAAAATAAGAAGTGTGGTTATCATCGGATTAGTTCATCGGTTTCACGGATCTCGAAATGAAAAACCATGAACCAAACCAAATTAGATCGGTTTTGATTGGTTCGGATCGGTTTCAAACCGAACCAAACAAGGTCGGATATTTTTTCAGTTTGGTTCGGTTCGAACTTTCGGTTTCGTTGATTTTGTCCGAACCACTTACACCCCTAAATATAATAGAACAAAATAAAGCGAAAATTATAATATGAAAGGAAGATAGAATGTTTGCATTTCAATGCCTTTTCAGAAAAAGTAATTATTTCCCAAAGTTAGGTTAATTTGATGATGGTGTGAGAGTGTGCATGAGAGGTGAATCAATAATATTTTCTCAAGTTACGACTTACGACGTTTACTTCATATTTCATAATAAAATCAATAAATATCTACATGATGTATATAATTGAACGTATGTGTAAAATTACTTTACAGTGTTGATGTATAATAATTAAATTCAATATTTTGTAAAGTAAATCTTGGCTTTTTTTTTTTTAATTAAAATCAAACATAGCAGTCCTAAATTTTTAATCACTAGAATAAAATTATACAAGTTGTAGCTGCAAAAAAGATAAACTGCACTATTCTTAAGTAGTGAAAAACAATGTAACAAAGCCAGTGGGATCTAGTGCAAGTGCTTGGTGCGCAGTGTGTGTGACTGTTGTAAAACATGGGATACCAAATTCAATTCCCAGTCACAAATAAAACATAACAATGTAACAGACTTTACAATCATGCATAAATACAGAGCAAAATTTTCACTAGAAACCCTAATGGTTCCAGCTAAACCGTTTTACATCCCAAGGTAGAGACCATCACGTACTTGGGTTCAGGAATTTGATTGTCGATTCCAGGAGATCGCTCAATCAGAGATTTAAGTTTTCCAGTATAACTTTCTAGACCTAGAGAACCATGTAAAGTTTGCTCATGTGAGTCTGATATGTTAGGGCTAACCTCTACACGATCACCTTTCTCCAAAGCTTCGTTTGCCTTGATGTTATCGTTGAACATTCTAAGAGCATCTTTTGTTGACAAAGAACGCACTGATTCATACAACCCTCTGAACTCTTCCCTCTTTTCTGGTGCTTCAACTAACTTCCTCTTTAATAGATCCGGAAGATTACTAAATGCACTTCAAAGGGTACAAAAAAGAAACATAATTATAGAAGGAACAATAAGTGGATCGTTTCCAGTATTAAAATTTAATATAATGCATATGTTTCAACTTAGATATTTCCTTTCAAAATACCTTGTAATACCCCTCACAAGACCCCAGCGATAACCATGAACGACTGATTGTTTAAAACCAGTATTGAACCCTTCTTGTGCAGAAGCCTCCATCCCTGCGAAGAGACCATCTCCATATCCAATCTAAAATATGATGCAGAATGAAAATAATTACTACCTAATCATCATATTATAAAAGAAAATTGAAGCTTCTTTCTTTTGCCACAGATTTGGAAGACTATTATAAATTACTCTATGGAATTCATCATGCCTCCTCTGCCACTCCCTTTTTAAATCTGACGCATCATCAAACACTTCATGAGAATCATCCGACACAGAATCATCAAGGTTCATACAACCATGATCGCAATCTAAAAATCATAAAATAAAATTAGATTACTAACTAAGAACCAAAACCTTGTTTATTCATCGACACAAAGAACCTGTTTTACCCAAGGTTACATTAACCAGAACCAACCACGACACAAATTATCTAGTACTGACTTCCAGATTACATCTTTACACTGAAAGTCATAGGTTCTTTTAGGAAACAAAAATGCTGCTTGGAAACAAAAGTCAGTTCAATGCTTAGTTAATTTAAAGAATGTTATAGTATAAATCTACGTTATATAGCATCGGTATCAAACAAAGCCATATATCACTAAAACAATTTGAGAAATAAAGTTTTAAATGCATACGAAAAGACGAAAATCAGTATGTAATACATTAAGGAAAGCATGTGGTAGTTTAGAATAGGTATAAAATGTAACTTCAATGCACATTAACAATGCAGACATGTTGGGTTAGAGTGAGTTTAGAGTAAAAATGCTTGATAGTTCTGCTTTCACAAGCTTTAGTTAAAAGCTGCCCTTATGGAACTAACACAACTTGCATTAGGTCCATGCATCATCGCACTTCCTGCTTCTCGGTTAGATCACAGAATTCATCAAATAATACCCAGAAAACAAGACATGTCTTTACTCTTTACTGTTATAACTAAAATCTATTATATTACATGAGGCACGTCTCATGTAAAGCCACGGAGAGTCATCAACCTCAGCGACAGTGTTGTCGAAGGCAGATGGCGAGAGACTAAAAATACGCCATATAAACATGCCACTGTGGCCTAAGGCGCTGTCATGGCGAGAGCATGCCTTCACAAATTTCTTGTGACATTTGTCCAAAAATCTGCCACGCCATTCCACCATGGCAGTGAAATGACTGCCATTTGACAACACTACTCAATGAGAATTAACAATGAAATTTATGTATAATCTACCAATGGAGAAATTCTGGACTTGAACCCAAGTCGCAACAGGTGTGAAAGTCTAACTGCAAGGCTATGGACTAAGAGCCACCAACCTTGGTAAGTATTTACAAAAGTAAGTATTTACTAAAGCATTTACATATGGTCTACCGACTAGAAATTCCAGGCTTAAACTAAACTACATCGAGCAGAATGTTCAACCATCTATGCCAACCCTAGTTGTAAAACAAGACATATCTATTGAATGCAATGAATTTCTTATAATCATCACTCAAGGAAAAATTACACCATATAGCAACAGTTGTTCAAACTTCAATTTATCCGAATCTATGAAGCACGGACACTCCTCGGATAAGGCGTGTCCCGGTGTCAGACATGATGTGTCTGACACCGACACATATAATTACACTACACCGAATTATGTGATTTTCTCAAATCATTAGCGGTGTCGGCGTGTTAGCGTCCGTATTCGTGTTTCATATATCAGAATAGAGAATCTTATTCTTACCGTTTAAATTATCTTGATCATCAACATTAATGGGCTTTACTTCTTTTGAAAGCTTTGAACATTCACCTCCACCCATCTTCAATAGCAAAAACATTATCAGCAAATCAAATCACCCAAAAATATCAGTTACCACCAGGTTTAATTAGGATTATTCACAATTTACCTTAACATGAAAACCGAATCAAATTACAATAACAGTTCAACAAACCCAAACAAAATCAAACAAATTAGGTTTTATCAAAAACCAAAATAAATCGTCAAAATCAGTTTTTTTAACAGCTGTTTCAGAGTTATTGTTGCAAATGCATGTAGAGAATTCAAAATCGCGAATGAATAATAAAATTAGGGTTCAATAGACAAGTATGAAAAGGGGGTAAGGAAAGAAATAGTGAAAAATTAGGGTTAAAAATAATTTATAAGATGATTTACCTTAGTGTTAGCTGGTAAGATAATTGAGTAGAAAGGTGAGGTGCAGAAAGAAATTGAGAAACCCGTGCAACCGTGCGGTGCAAGTAAGATGTTCAAATCTAAACCAATCTAAAATAAAATTGCAAAAAATCAATATTTTTTTTATATTGTAAGCAAAAAATCAAATATTTGTTGATGTCTTATAAAACAGTTTGGATCGATAGATTTCTTAAAAAAAAAAATTAGATCAACGGAATTTAGAATCACTTTTTTCAAAACCGAATCAAATTATAAAATGAAATTTTGATACTTGATTATTTATTTTTTTACAACAATGGAAAAGGTAATTTAGTAAGTATTATATACATTTCAACAACTTTATTTTCCAATTGCTCTAAAAACTTGTTCTCGTGAACTTAACTCAGTTGGTATGGATAATGCATAATATATGCAAGGTTTTGGGTTCGAACCCAGCCACCACAGAAGAAAAAAAATTACTCTAAAAACTTATTTTAATACTCATAATTTTTGTTGTATACTTTAAGGAACGTATATGGCTGCGTTTGTTTAAGAATTTTTTTGAAAAAAATATATTTTTTCTGTAAAAAAAAAAAAAAAAATCACTTGTCATTTTTAAGTTTTTTTTTTTTTACAATCAAAAATGGAACTTATATATTAACAAGGAGGGATCATTTTTAAGTGTTAGGATTAACTTTTCTCAAAATTCATTTTTTCAACAACAAAGAGGTAACACATGAACTAGTTAAAAATCATTTTTTTTTCTTAAAATCACTTTTTTTGTGCAGTTGACAAACACAAATAGCTTTAAATTTTTTTTTAAATCTCTAAAAAAAATCTCTAGATTCTTGTAACACAAAATCTAGAGAATTATCTTGATTTTGTGATATTTATCAAACTTAATAATATTGTATGATATTTTTAGAGCATACTTCCAAGAACAAAGAATGCATCAGGTAAAAGGCCAAGGGAGTCAACAAGTCGAGGATTGTCTTAACCTTACTTTACTTGCGTACTTATGATCCAAGAAGATTTAAAGGGTCAAAAAATCAAGAAAGATACATAAAGTTGGAAACTAGGGGGATCATAATGGATAAATAGTTCAACTTCAAACCAAAAGTGGGGAGTGCTTTTTAACGTTGTTTTTGGATTCCCAAATTGTTATATTTTGGTTTTTCAAATTCTATTTTCTACCGAAGTTGTTACTAGTTTGAGTCACGACCAGGTCGCTCTCTTTAAGACGTTTCGTGGCACTGTCCAAAATCGTGCAAGGCAGACTATCAACCACGCCGCCTCCAGGATAAAACAAGCTCAGCTACAACTGTTTACACCTTCAATATGGTACTAAGATCACTCTTTTGATACTAAAACCACTCTATTATGGTGCTGAGACCATTCAAATATGGTGTTACCACCATTCTAACGTCTCACTTCTCCAAATATCAATATGGTATTTCAACCACTCAAATATGATGTACGACCATTCTAACATCTAACTTCTCCATGAATTGAAGAAAAATATATATGTTTAAGATCATTCTTATTATACCGAAAAGAGATTATGATCTTAAAATATTATTTATTCCGAAGAGAATGAATTATCGAAGGGACTATGCTCTTAAGACCGTTTTTATTTCCGAAAGGATAATAAACCGAATAGGGACTATGATCTTAAAAACACTCTAAATTCCGAAGGGACAGAAAGGGGTAGAAAAAGGAGAAGGACTTGTCAACACAAGTCGAAGGAGGGAGAAGAGAGAAAAAGCACAGGAAGCATCAAATGTGACTTTTCGGTGTGTAGAATGCACTATGTGAGCTCTCTATTTATAGAGAAAGTTCACAACTAATAAGTGAGAAACTTTGGGAACAAGTAATTCTCATATTAGATCTAGTACAAAAATATCTCAATTGAGTACCAAAATATATCACATTGAGCACAAAAATATATTATTCAGTATATAAATATATTATTGAGTATCAAAATATATTTTTGATCATGTACTAAAATATATTAGATTGCCTACCAAAATATTACAAATTATGTTCCAAAATATTCTAGATTGCGTTCCAAAATATTTTAGCAAAACTTGGGGACTAAGAAAACATTTTCTAATAATGATAAAATTAATTATTTAATTTATCATTTCTAAATAATAAAATATATATTAGTATATATTTTTTCTAGTGCTTACCTCGTTCAGATAAGTATGCACCCTTATTAGAGGTACACCCCATTATATAAACACTACTAATGTGTGTTCCATCTGATGTGAGACTTCCACTTTTTTCAATTCACACAACACTATTTCTACCTCCAACATGGGAATTTGTGTTTAGTCTTTTTTTACTCAATTTTCACACATATTCCAACGGTTAACCCACCAAAAGAACTGAATTATAACACCATCGGGGAGTTCTAGTTCTATGCATATGATTATGCATATGCCTATCCAAATGATGGAAACCCGTTATATGTTACACCACCAGAGTCGGAGGAAAAGAAGTGTGATTTGACAGGACAACTATCAATGAGTACTTAGGTAATCCTTTTCAATGCCAAGAGGATGAATTATGCTCTTATTCTAAGAAGTTACCTACCAAATATAGCCTACCTTGTGAGGTAGTGCATACTTGATAACCCTTTGAGTCAAAATTGTAGAATCGCATCAGTTCTTAACTAAAATATTTGCTAGCCAAGTCTTATGTGCCTAGCAAAAATGCCATGTTTTCGAAATACAATGCAAAATTGGTTCATCAAAGAAAAACACCAATCTCATAACAATTCAGCGATTAAAAACCACGTGTGTACCTTCTCCCACAAAGAGGAAGATCTTGTTCACATATTTTCTTGTTCTTGTTCTTTCATTGTTTCCTTCCAAAAACATGCAAGAGAAAACATATGAGCTGCCATATCATACATGCAACATTCCCATATATATTATATAAGCTTAATAGCAGTTTTAACCCCATAAATTTTAATAAGTTGCGATTTTGGCCCCCTAAGAAAAAAAACTATAAAACCGCTCCTTAAGTTTTGCCTATGTGGCAGTTTTGGCCACCTAGACCAATTTTGATTCGGTCAACGCTCACGTGTAATTTTTTTTATTTTTGTAATTAAAAAAATAGTTTTTCTAATTAAAAAATTTTTTTTTTTTATTTTTTAATTATTTCAAAAATAAATTTTTATTAAAAAAATAAAAAAATTATTTTTTAATTATTTTATATATTTAAAAAAAATATTTTTTATTTTAAAAATTGATTTTTATTAAAAAAATAAAAAAAATATTTATTTTTATTTTAATTAAAAAATTTAAAAAAATAAAATAAATAGACATGTGTGCGTTGACCGAGTCAAAATTGGCCTAGGAGCTAAAACTGCCACAGAGTCAAAACTTAAGGGGCGGTTTTGTAGTTTTTTCTTAGAGGGTTAAAATCGCAATTTCTTGAAACTTTGGGAGTTAAAACTACTATTAAACCTATTATATATTATATTCTAACAAATTTAATCTTTAGCCTCTTTCTTCGTATCAACCCAATTCGACAGCTTTCCATATGCTTATTCAGTCGATTTGAGATGTATATAAAATATAGAATAAGAATAAAAAAATTACAATGGGAACAAACATTTTCAAGATGAAACAGAGAAGACTTTTTTTTTCTTCTTTTGATAAAAGACTTTGTTGTTCTTTGAGTGAGGTGTTATTCATGTGTTGCATGTGATAGAAAATTAAAAAGGATACTATGAATCCACATCACTAATTTTTAGTGAATGAAAAGATAGACCCGATCTAACTAGCACCTATACCATACAGCCAATTCCTCTTCAAGCCAATAAAAACTCTTATTTTTTTCTATTAAGATACCTTGTATATAAATTTTCGAGGTACAAAACAAATTTCTTAGAGCATCAATTGATTGATACCTAATGACAACTAATAAGAATATGACAATATAAACAATTTTTTAAATATACTTTTATATTAAAAGTCACAATTAAATTAATTAATACTATACCCTTTCCTTACTAGTTTTCTATTTATTTTAAGAACTTACCCTTCTTTTCACACTAAATAGGAAAATGAATAGTTCTTAGAAAAAACATTTTTCTAATGTTTGCAACATTTTTTTATTAATAAGTTATTGGTACGAAATTTTTAAAACAGTTAAACATTGACGGATCTCTATCTGAAAATTTGTGGATAGGAAGGAACAAAAAAAGAACTTGTTAGAAACCAACATATTTTTTTATTATTTATTTATTTGTCTATTTAGTGAAGAGAATATTATAGGAAATGAATCCGTTAAATAAATGAATTCTGGCGATATTTTTCTATATGGTGAAAATTATTCCATTAAATAGATAAATAAATGATATTTTCATTTTTTTTATTTTTTTATTTGGCCAAGATAATTTTGATTATTGTTTTATGTTGGGTCGTTAGTGTCGTTACATTTTTCTTAGCGAAGGCAATATAATTCATTTCATTCGTAATCAACGAATACAAAGTAGTTGGTACATAATTGAAAATATGGAGGCTATAGGATGAGATAAGGATGCTCTAGCTAAGCAATGGGCAACCCTATTAGCTTGCCACCAAACATGAGACACTACAAAGCCGGGTCGGTTAAGTAAGAGACTTCTACATTGAAAGACAAGGTCTCCAAATTTATTTAGAGTTTTGCGATCCATTTCAAACAAAACAATGTGCATTTCGTTTGATATGGTCACTTTGATAGCTTCCAATAAGCCTATGGATTCAACTTATAGGAATGTGGTTGATGAGTGGAAATAATCTGATTTTCCAAGCAATAATAGTCCCTTAGTGTCTCTAAAACACATACAGTTTCCCAAGACGGTGTTATTGTTGAAAGCAGCGGTGTCCACATTACATTTAATCATACCGGTTGGGGGTTTGCTTGAGTTATGAAAGGCTTCAGCTTCATGTAATGGTAACTTTGCTCTTTGCATGCAACTCCACTCATTAAGTGTGTATTTTGCTCGAGTAACAATGGAGGAAGGTGTGGTATCATAGGCTTTCCAAAGCTTTGTGTTCCGACTCTTCCATAGACTCCAAAGAGTCATTGCAACTAAAATTTGTTGCTGTGATTGTAACCTGTTAAATAATTCAAAAAACATAGCAGTGAAATCATTAGCAATTTGTAGCAGCTTGTGTACAATGCTATGAATCCCTATCAATTCCCAGCAACTAGTCGCTTTTGAGCAAACAAAAAAGACGTGCATAAGAGATTCTGCTAATCGATTGCAAGAGACACATGTATCATCACTAGGGATGCCTCTATGAAGAAGAATCACTCGAGTGGGTAAGCATTGATGAGTGGTGCACCAAATAAAAGAGCGGACTTGAGGAGGTACTCTCATGTGACAAATAAAGTACAAGTTCACATAACTACGAGTAGGAACAACGACATGCATTAAATTTGAGCAGATGTTGTAGGCAGATTTGACGGTAGAGGATTCATCAACTGTTGTCTTCCAAATACAACAGTCATTGCTTGCACGTCCAAAGAGAGGTGTCATAAGGATTGCAGCAATGTCTGAGGCATTAAAAAAAGCTTGCACTAGAGAAATGTTCCGGGAATTCAAGCTAGGATTCAACAATGAATTTACCGTAAGATCTTCATAATTGGGCAACAATTGTGTTGATGGTTTGAGTGAAGGAAGGTTACGAATCCATGACATACTCCACACATTTATTTGAGAACCATCACCAATCTTCCATCTATGACCCAAATTAAGCAATGATTACTCACTATAGAGACTCCTCCATGTATAGCTTGCATTGTGGCCAAGGTTGGCATCCAAGAAATCCCTTCGCGAGAAGTATTTAGCTTTGAGAACCCGAGTGAGTAAGGAGGTAGAGTCGGATATGAGCTTCCAAGTTTCGAAAGCCTAGATTGACTAAGCTTTTATGGAGAGTGAGTTTATCCCAACGTATCTAGTTGATACCGCGTCGACCGTTCTTCTTTTAACCCCAATAAAAATAATTCTCATCCTTTCTATTTCATCACATAAAGAACTAGTGATGAGAAAGGCTCCCAAATAGTAGGAGGGGATGGCGTGTGCTACATATTTTATCAAAATTTTCTTGTTGGCGCAAGAAAGGGATCAGGCACTCCAAGTTTGATATTTGTTCCAAATTAGATCCTTTGTATAAGAGAAAATAGCCCTCTTACTACGCCCAACCATAGACGGTAAACCCAAATATTTGTCGCTGCCAATAGTACAATAAACTTCTAAGATGGCGATAATGGAGGATACCGAGTCTTGGGGTGTATTTGCATTGAACGCTAAAGCTGATTTATTTAAATTAATAATTTGACATGAAGCTTGTTCATAGCTAGTAAGAATACCTCTCAGGTGTTACGCTTCAAAAGTTGTTGCTTTACAGAAAAGGAAGTTGTCCTCGGCTAATAATAGATGGATGATCAACGGTGCAGTGCAGCATATTTTTGCCCTGTGTAACTTTCCTATGATCTCATGATTTTTAATTATAGCAGATAAGCCTTCATCACATATACTATACAAATATGGAGAGAGAGGGAAGCCTTGTCGGAGATCCCTTTCAGGGGTTATTGGTCCAATTCGATCCCCATTAAAGATAATGTGATGCTCAAAAGTTTGAATATCACCCATGTGACCCATTGAGAGCAAAACCCAACTTACTGAGGATGGCTTGTAAATAAGACCATCTAACACTATTAAAGGCTTTAGATACATCGAGTTTTAGTGCAACATCGCATGTCTTCCCTTTATGCTTACAACACATATAATGAAGAATCTCAAAGACTGTCAGTACGTTATCCTTGATGGAGCGAGACGGAATAAGCACAACTTGCTCGGGATAAATCCATTTATCAATTTGTGGCCGAAGAAGATTAGCAAGCACCTTGGAAATGATTTTGTAAAGGACATTACACAAGACAATTGGTCGGAGGTTCTTCATTGTTGTCAGATTCTCTCCTTTCGGTGTGAGGATAATTTGAGTAGCATTCAACTCAGGGGGAAAGGAACCTGAGGCAAGCCAAAATGATGCAATGGTGAAAATCTCTCCACCTAATTCATTCCAAAAACGGTGGTAAAATGGAGAATTTAGGCCATCGGGTCCTCGTGATTTGTCTGGATGCATACTGAGTATAGCTTCCTGAAATTCATTCTCGATGAAGGGTTTTGTGAGCATGATTGTCATCAACAGAAACTTTTGCTTGCACGCATGAAATAATGTCTTGATGCTCACCATGTTTCGCTGCAAACAAAGAAGTGAAATAGTTTCGGACTAAAGAGCAAAGGTCATCATGGCATGTGACCCAATTCCCCGCATCATCTCGTAATTTTTTTATGGAGTTTTGACCTTCTACGGGTTGAAGCTGAAGCGTGGAAAAACTTTCAATTTGTATCTCCGTCCGAGAGCCAGTAAACTTTTGAGCGTTGCCGTCAATATTGGAGGTTGTTTCCCCTATAGCGCATGTTGGCGTGCACCCCAAGGTAGTGGAACGGTTGCATCAAACATCGCGGGTGGTGTTGGAGAACCCCACGGTTGATGATGTTGTTGTCCCGCTTCCTAATGATGTGGAACATAATCGTTCAAACCCGCGGGAGCTGGAAGAAAGTCCCAAGGGTTCCAATGAGCATGTATCACAGTCATCCCCTGTTGAACACAATGAGGTGCATGGGGTTTTTGTTGAATTTTTACAGGTTCAAAAAGAACATTTTGTTGAGCACGTTGACGTGCAATCTGGTTCACCCGATGGCCTTTGTCCGCTCCATTGATCCTTCTTTGGTGACACCTGAGGCCGCAGAGAGGTCCCTTGATGGGATTGAAAACCGTGAGCATATGGCGGCACTTGATGATGATTTAGCGCAAACTACTTCACATGTTGTTCACAGTAATTCTAGAATCCAGCAGGACTTGGAATTATGGCGTCGCGTTAAAGTGTATGATAAAAAGGCAGCCGAAGAAGCATTCCTCCCAGTCTTAACTAGGAAACAGAAGCAACATCTTAAGAAGACTAATGTGGGTAAGCCATATAAAACTCGTTCTACGGGTGATAATTCTTCCATTCCTCAATGATAGTGCCTTAAAAAATTTCGGTGGATGGTGCAGTTTGGTTTTTGGTGTTGCCTACTGTTTTGCAGTCTTTTTTTTATGCGGACCGTTGTCATATGCCTCGGTTTAGATTTTTGTAGGTGGCTTTTGGTTTCTCTTTTTGAGCGCTCTTGCTCTTTCTTTTTTCTTTTTTAGTTGTTTCTTTGAGGGTTTTGGCCTAGTCCCCCCTCTTGTAATTTTCCTCTTTTCTAATAATATTTGAGATTGACGGTAGAGGATGGGGGTTCATCGGGGTGCCAACCTAATTGGTATGTCGTTGCTTCCCCTTGATACCTCACCTTTTTCCTGGTTTACCAAAAAAAAAAAAAAAAAAGTAGTAAATTAGCCATGCTTTGTTGCATTTCCAAAGTTGCGAGTCTGCTGCATCAACGACGCTGCTACGAAGGTCATCGATTTGCCTGCGTTTTTACACCTTTTATTTCTTGACATTTGTATCTTTTCAATCATAATATTTATTGTGCTTTGATTATTATTATTTTGTTGTTACAATTAAGAGAACTTTTGTGATAAAATTTGTTGTATTATTTATTATTCAAATATATCGACTTCAGATATCATTTAGTAATAGGATATTATATTTTATGTTATTTTTTAAAAAGAGAGATAAATATTACATCATTTTTATAAAGAACTAATTATTTTTAGAGAAAAGAATTAATATATTTATTTAATGTCTTTGACTAAATCTAGGACGTTACAATATGGGAAATATAACCTCACTTTTTTTTAAACAGAATAATCAATCTTTGACTATTCTGTTTAATATAATATATTTGACCTCTTAAAAAAATTGATGAAATAAGAAAATAGCAATTAAGCTTATTGTGTAGACCAAAGCGTACTTAAATGAAATAATATGAATCTTGACCAATTTTTTTATTAAGGAAATCTCTACCAAATTAACTAAGGTTTTGAGTTTGAATTCAATCTTGAGTATGCATTAGCATTGAAACTTTAAAGAGAGTTTGAGTTCCACAATGTTCGAGGGATTAGTATCCGCAATTGCGACAGGAGGATAACCCTTTTTTTTTTTTATAAAAAAAAAAAACTTATTGTATATAAAGGTTGCACATGTTGAAGAAAGAAATTAATTAAAAAAACAAAGATATCCCCGTGAGCTTAACTCAGTTGGTAGGAATATTGCATATTATATGCAGGAGTCGGGGTTCGAACTCCAGACACTCCACTTCTCCACAATTAAATTGTGTGGCTCTTGCCACTCGACTTCTCGACAAAAAAAATAAAATAGTAGACAAATTGATACTCATGTGCAATGTTTCATACGTTATAAAACAGTTGTTAAATAGAGTAATTGCATTGATTAAACATTTTCATAATTAACAAAAGACCCGTTTGCCATTTATATTACTTTTAATTTTGAGTCAAATCAAATGATTTTATACCAATTATGCCATCTATGACAAAATATATACCTCTCCAAACACAATCCAATAACACACATCAAAACCTCAGAGAGAGTAAGATGGGTTTTGAAATGAGAGTATATGGTTGGATTGCAATTGCCATTTCTATGGCAATTTGTCTTTGTCCATGCCTCTCTTCGGAAGAAACTAATGGAGAAAGTTGCAATTTATATGAAGGGACTTGGGTGTATGATGAATCCTACCCTCTTTACGATTCTTCAACATGTCCTCATATTCGTTTGGAGTATGATTGCTTGAAATATGGTCGTGTTGATAAAGAATACCTCAAATATAGATGGAAACCAAGCATTTGTGACTTACCAAGGTACACATTCATTAAACTTTATATGTTCCTTTTTACCCCTTGATTTTCAATATGTGTGTTATTGACTTGTTTATGTAATTGATTGTGATTTTCTGCGTATCAATCGATGTTTATGTGTTTGTGTTTTTTTGGTTTTTTTTTGTTATTAAATGGATGAGTATATTTGTTGTCAACATAACATGTGATTATATGCTTGTAGCCTTGTCAGAATGAGTGTCGTGTATCATACGACTTTTTTACATGCTGAGAGATAGTACAATTAGAAGAAGATCCCAATCATTTGCACACAAAAGTTGTTTAAAAAAGAGGCTGTGTATTTCAATTTTTTAATGTAGTTTTAATATTAAAAAAAATCAATTTTTGTACATTGAGTTAGTATTAATTATATTTTCAATTAATAAAAATTTATGGTAAAATCGCAACGCTCTTTTTTGAGAGTGAGAGAATATTTAATATTTTCACTCATTACTTTTTGAGGGTCAATTCTATTCAGGTCTACCATGCCTAATTAATTAAAGGTTTTTTTTTATCACATATTATAAAAGTTAATTTTTGTTCCTACCAAGAAAATGTAATAATTTTTGTTTGTTAATTGTTTGAGAAATTATTTGTGTACATTCGATGTATTCAAAGTTGATTTTCTAAGATAATTTGAATTAAAACGGGGCTTGCTTTTTGCACAATTTTTTTTTTGTTAAAAAAAAATAGTGCAAAAGAAATATTATTAATTATTTATGAGAAGGCAATATGCCATAAAAGTAACCTTCATTTTGACTAAGGCTAGGAACACTATTTTTGTAATACTCTGTGGATCTTACACCGTAAAAATAGATCTCACGTTAATGATATACTCATTTTTATTGGCTGAATATACTCATTTTTCTACATCACATAAATATTAATATCTGTTTAAAAAAAATTATAATAACAATAAAAACAACAAAGTCTTCGAAAAGTGAAAATATGATATTAGATCCAATCATTTCTAGTAGGACATGCCACAATTAGTTGCCACGATACCATTCTAATTCTAATAATCCAAAACCTATCTGTGTTTGCACAGTCTACATGTGATAGCCTCTTTGTTTTTCGGGTTGGATTGGTGTATATAGTATGTACAACATGTGAGTTATTTTAATAAAAAGAAAATGGCATCATTCTTGGTCAAGGAAAATGAGTTTTTAAGAAAGAAAATAGCATCATTCATGTGAGTACTTTACAATATTAATCCGTGAGTTGTATGATTTGGTTTCACATCCTCCACATTATGATTTGGCTTTCATTTTTAAACATTAGTTGATTAATTTAGGTGTGACCAAAAGTTTTGATTTCTTCATACAAAAATCACTTCCCCCAAAATGCAATAAAAAGTAAGGGAAAAAAAATCAGTTTTATCAGATTATTAATTAGTCGGCAAATAATGTATTTACCTTATTTCATTTCATTACTTAAAATGTGTTCAATATAATTTGGTATTTCTACAAAAATCTGAAAACTAGCTGAGGATGTGGCCGCCTTAACTAATCTTTGGGCTGTCTCATTTGTTTGTCTCCTCACAAACTCAACACTAGAATTGACATAGTATTATATTGTTCAAAGATAGTTTTACAGTTATGGATAATGTTCCCAAATTTTGTAACTTCCTGATGTGCAGATGTAAAACTATCCACCATTTTTTGCCATCAAGCTCAAAATCGATAGGTCCCAAGTGTATTCTGTTGTTGTGTATATTTTTCTATTTGCTATAATTTTGAAAGTTTTAATGTGTGTGAATTTGATTGGTTATTTTAGTGAAAATTGTCTCAAGGGTATGTATATTGAAAAAAGTTGTACACAGCAAATTTGAAATTGTTTTTGTCTTTTTGGTATTCTCTTTTAGTAATAATATTGGATGTTATAAAAAAAAGATAATGGTCTTTGCAGATTTGATGGACAAAGTTTCTTGACAAAATTAAAGGGAAAACAAATAATGTTTATTGGAGATTCAGTGAGTCTCAACCAATGGCAATCACTTATATGCTTGCTTCACTCATCTGTACCTAAAGCTAATGTAATACAACAGGGTGGTGATCCCATCACCAATTACACATTCCAGGTGAGTGAGATATTTGATCACAAACCATCTTTCAAAATTGTTACAAAAATTGTATTTTTTTATTTCAATTTAAATATTTTTGCAGGATTATGGAGTTTCAGTTATTGTCTACCATTCTACATATTTGGTTGACATTGAAGTGGAAAAGATTGGTAGAGTATTGAAACTTGATTCCATTAAAAGTGGAAGCTTATGGAAACAAATGGATGTATTAGTTTTCAACACTTGGCTTTGGTGGTACCGCAGTGGACCCAGGCAACCGTATGATTTCTTAAAACCCATTTATTTATTTATTTTTGTTAAAAAAACAATTTTTTTCGTTGAATAGCATGTTGGCTGGAACTCATTTTTAAGATGAACAAATTAAGTGTGTGGTTTGAACCCTGACACATGTATTGTCTCTATACCAACTAAGTTATGTTTATGGGAACAAAACTCATTTATTTAATATTTGAGATTGTCTTGGTGAAATTTACGTGATCATAATTTTAATAAATCTAGAGATTATTTTAAAATTTCATTAATTACATGGAGCAAATTGGTGATTTACTACTACAAAGGATGATTCTCAACAAGAGCTAACGAGTAATGTTTGATTTTTTATTGCAGTTGGGATTATATTCAAATAGGTGACAAAATAGTGAAAGACATGAACCGTATGGAAGCTTTTAGAACTGGTTTGACAACTTGGGCTAATTGGGTTAATACAGAGGTTGATACAAGCAAAACCAAAGTTCTTTTTCAAGGAATTTCTCCTATGCACTACAAGTGAGCTTAACAAATCATCTCACTTATTAATTTTTTTTATTGAAACTAAGATTGTGCTTTTGTTATTCTATATTAGATTTTAGCTTTTTTAATACAGTCAGCTTGGTACTTTTTTGGTACAAATTAGCATGACACATTATTTATGGTTGTAATGTCTCTCTAATTACTTTTATTTGTGCATATAAAAAATAGTGGGTCACAGTGGAATGAGCCAGGAGTGACAAATTGTGCAAAAGAGACAACACCAATAGATGGAACATCATCCTCACAAGGATTGCCACCAGCATCATATGTATTGCAAAATGTGTTGCAAAAAGTAACCAAACCTGTTGAGTTTCTCAACATCACAGCTCTCTCAGAATTGAGAAAAGATGGACATCCCAGTTCTCATAATGGCTTCCATGGAATGGATTGTACTCATTGGTGTGTAGCTGGGGTTCCAGATACTTGGAATGAGCTTCTTTATGCATCAATCAATCAATAATTAGAATTATGTGATTAACAATGTTGGTTTATGTGGATGTTACATTTTGATTAATCTATGACAAAAATTTATTACCAATAATCGCTTATACAAATTAGTTTTATCAAAACTGTACTTGCAGTGAGTACAATATATGAAACTAAGGTTTAGTCTGTTTAGGTCATGCCTTGAGAATGATCTCAAGAGGGTATTTATAGCCTTTCGTGGACTTGTTTTTCCGTGACTTAGCCCCCAAGCAACTCGGGCCCTAAGGCGGCGGTCTTCGGAGGACACTCACATGGCCGTTTGAGCCCTTCTGGAGGGCATTGTGCCCTTAATTATATATTGATGGTCCACAGTCCCACAAACACAAGTCTTGGAACAAGGCGAAGTGATAGTTTGCGAAGTTGTCGGTCCATAAATATTCGATTACACAAAAAGAGATCTTGTTAGGACATCTTATTTGTAATAATTCAAAATTCCGATATTGATTAAATTAATAGCAAAATAAAATTCAACTTTGATTAAGTGTAACAACAAAATTTTTAAAATCATGATCAATATTCTTGATCATTAATTCCTTACTTCAACGGTTACTAATGATCAGAACTGGATTTGGCATCAAAGATATAACCATTTGAATTTCAAAAGCTCTAACCTTATGCATAAAAAGAAAATGGTGTATGGCCTTCCTCAGATTAAGGTACTAAAACAACTATGTGAAAAGTGTTGTGTAGATAAGCAAGTAAGAACGTCATTCAACAATGACTAGCCAATGAAGTCAAAGCAAAAACTGGAAAATGTACACTCAGATGTCTCTGGGCCATTTGAAGTGAAGTCACTTGGAGGTAACTGCTACTTTCTAACTTTCATCGACGAAATCACTATGTATATGTGGATTTATTTGATTGAAATAAAGAGTGATGTATTCACTTAGTTCATGAAATTTTTAGTTTCTAGTTGAAAAACAAGTTGAGTGCAACATTAATAAATTAAGAACAGACGGTGAAGGTGAATACATTTCCAATAAATTTCCTAAATTCTATGAGAAAGAAGGTATTGAGCATGAAGTTATAACTCTAAACCACAACATAATGGTATTGCTGAGAGAAAGAACAGGAGCATATTAAATATGGCCAGAACTAGATGAGGAGTGTAAGCAGTTGATGAGGAATGTAATATGATAAATGAAGTTATGATGGTTGAATCAGAACCAATTGACCTGAATCAAGCAATGAAGGAATCAAATTGGCTAATATCTATGAAAAAGGAGCTTAAAGCTATAGAGAAGAATATAACCCGGGAGCTCGTAAGCAGGTCAGATAAGAAAGCAAAGTGGATCTATATGCTAAAACTGAGACCAAATGGTGAAATTTCTAAGTATAAGGAAAGGCTGGGGTAACAAGAGGTTTCCTTCAAAATCTCGGTATTGAGTTAAACGAGGATTATGCACCAGTTGCAAGGCTTGAAACAATTAGAATAATAGTGGCCCTAACAACATATAAAGGCTGGAAGATGCATCAACTTGATGTAAAGTCTGCATTTTTGAATGGTCCATTAGATGAAGAAGTATATGTTAAGCAACCACAAGGTTTTAAGATCAAAGATCAAGAGGAAAGGTTTATAGATTGAGAAAAGCTTTGTATAGATTAAAGAAGGCCTCCGAATCCTGGAACAAAAGAATTGACAAATTTATCATAAAATCAGGATTCACCAAATGCATATTAGAGCATGGAGTATATAACTTGCAGGATGAGATCATTTTATGCTTATATGTAGATGACTTGCCGATCGCATGATCAAATGAAGATGAATTGGTGAATTTCAAAACTAGCATGCTGCTTGAATTGAAGATGTCAGACCTAGGTAAAATTTCATATTTCTTGGGAATGGAGTTTGTAAATATTGAAAAAAGGAGTTTCTTGCATCAGAAGAAATATGCATAAGATATTCTAAATAAGTTCAGAATCAGTAATTGCAATCATGCAATCACTCTTATGGAAACAGGTGCTGAGTTGAGCAAAGATACAAATGATGAATCTTTGAATGCAACTTTTGTACATGCAAATCACTAGTTCCCTCAAACATATGTGCAATACAAGGCTAGATATCAGTCACAGTGTTGGCTTAGTATGTAAGTTCATGGAGCAGCCTAAAACATGTCGTATAATTCCTGCAATATAAGGTACATCAAAGACACAGTTGATTATGCAATTCCAAACCAAGGAAACATTGATAAGAAAATAGTAGCATATGGCTACTCTGACTCAGATTGGTGAGACTCCAATCTCATGGAGTTCAAAGAAGCAGGGAATAATGGCTTTGTCATCTTGTGAAGTTGAGTATGTGGAAGCTTATTATTCAACATGTCAAGCATTATGAATACAAATACTACTTGAAGAGCTAGATGTCTTTGAAGCTGAGAAAATCAAATTGCTTGTTGATAACAAGTCAGCAATTTATATAGCTTATCGATATAGATTTTATTTAGGGCGCGTTTGTTTTGACTTCGGAAAAAATAATTTAGATTTTTCGAAGTTATTTGAAAAAAGACGAAGCTAATTTCATAAAAAAAAAAAAAAAATTTCTTTTAAGCTTTTACATTTAAGTTTCTTGTTTTTAGAAAAATAAAAATAAAATTTTCAAAAAGTTATGAGGAATAACTTTTTATTTTAAAGGTAAAAAATAATTTTTTTAACAAAAAATTGAAATGAAGACTATTAAAATAATAAAAGTTATTTTTTTGTTAAAAAAATTCACAAACAAACAAGCCCTATTAATGCATAATAAAGAGAAATCCAATTTATTTTATAGCAATTCTGATTAGCTATGACAAAATATATATTTCTCCAAACATACCAACATTCACAAATCACACACATAAAAACTCAAAGAAAAAAGAGAGAGTAACATGGGTGTTGAAATGAGGGTATATGGTTGGATTGCAATTGCCATTTGTATGGTAATTTTTCTATGTCCATGCCTCTGTTTGAAAGAAATTAATGGAGGGAGTTGCAATTTATATGAAGGGAGTTGGGTGTATG
>Ga0315914_1003411_pt1 | contig 24133 bp, 17 predicted proteins | sample MpolenodulesMG_FD_203920 | JGI IMG/M metagenome (GOLD analysis project Ga0315914, IMG submission 203920) | Medicago polymorpha root nodule microbial communities from Los Angeles, California, United States - elongated nodules | ecosystem: Host-associated > Plants > Roots > Nodule | place: USA... | reverse complement strand
AATTATGTCCTTTTGCTTATTTGCTTTGATAATGACGTTTTTAACTTATCTTGTGAGCATAGAACCTTCTTTCTTATGTTAGGAACATTCTCATGAAACATTTCTCACAAAATTCATTAGTAGATAACAAGTTAAAAAAACAAGTATTAAATGTTTGTAATCTTTTGTTCTCAACACCTTTCATTTTTTATTTTCTCCACATTTAATTGTGTGAGATCCAGCCACTAGGCTATTAGACCAAAAAAAAAACACACACAGGTCATTACACATTTCAAGGGAATTGGATTATGTGTGTATTTGGTTATGCGATTGACAAAAAAATATAATTTGAATGAATTGGTTATAAAAATTAATTCTGGCTACAGCAGTGTTTGTTGGCGTGTTTATCAACTCTATGATTTCCCGATTAGAAAAATCACCGTTGAGATGCCTTGGGACGCAAGAGTTAATAGTACACCGAGTTAACAAACATTCGCTAAAAGTAAACAATAAATTTAAGGATAAAAATCAATGGTGGAGACAAAAACTATAAGTTCTAGCTTCGAGTTAGAATCAATTCTAAATGCAATTTTCTATAAACATAATTACATATCTTAGTCGTTAGATGAAGATCCAACCACCTATATTTTGAGTTATATAACTCGATGAAGACAAAATGCCATTCTAGAGATCTTTATCGAACGACTGACATCTCTTGACTTCGTGATTTCATGATTCTCCTCACCGCAGAGAATCTAAGTCTAATTTCAAGATGGTTGACTTAATTGTTTTATTATGCAGGAAACCATTGTTAGTATGGCTTCTGCGGGAGCTATAATTGGTGCAGCATTTGGAGGATATATGAATGACAAAATGGGGAGGAAGAAAACTATTTTAATGGCTGATGTGGTGTTCATTGCAGGTGCATTGGTTATGGCTGCTGCTCCAGCTCCTTGGGTTATCATTATTGGGAGACTTTTAGTTGGCTTAGGAGTTGGTGTTGCATCCATGACTGCTCCTTTGTATATCTCAGAAGCTTCCCCTGCTAAGATTAGAGGAGCATTGGTTTGCACCAATGGTTTACTCATAACAGGTGGCCAATTTCTCTCTTACCTCATCAATTTGGCATTTACTAAGGTATGTTTGATTGAAATTTGAAGCAATGTAGTTATTGAAGTTCATTCATTACATAACTCTTGAATGAGATTTTTGTTTCTATATGTCATCAATTTGATTTGTTTTAGGCTCCCGGGACATGGCGTTGGATGCTTGGGGTGGCAGCGATTCCTGCTATAATACAGTTTGTGTTAATGTTGTCCCTCCCTGAGTCACCTAGATGGCTCTACCGGCAGGTAATCCTTACTGTCATCATGTGATGTATAAAATTTTCTCAACCAGTGTTATTAAATAGCGGCTATCGCAGCACTATAGCATAACGAACGTTGAATAAGTCGCCATTGTTCTGCAATATATTACAAAATGTTGTTAAGTAGCGGCACTATTGCAATGTTGCATTGCAGAAATTGAACAATCTACTATTTTCCGCAAATGACAACACCGTTTATCAAGCATGCCATTGAAGAATTGCTTCAGTGTGCAAGATTATTCAGTGTGATTGTTGTTTAATTTAGTGGACTATGACTTGATGTTAGTCTTTTGCTTAATTACAGTGATACTCTTAAATTGTTTTAGTCAACTATTCTTGTATTCCTCATCTGTAATTATAATGTTCTGGCGTATGCCATGTATTTAGTTGAAATTTGTGTATATATTGCAACTTAATTCTTAAACTATTTACAATGTTGTTTAGATTACATTGAGCTTAACTTCGTGTGTACACTGTGAACAATCAGTTCAATAACAGTAGAAATCATTTTTATTTTCCCACAGAGCAAGGAAGAGGAAGCAAAGATAATTCTGTCGAAAATCTATCGACCGGGAGAAGTTGAAGAGGAGATGAAAGCCATGCATGAATCCATTGAAGCCGAGAAGGCAGAGGATGGCTTGATCGGTCATAGTCTTGCACAAAAACTAAAGGGTGCCTGGTCTAATGACGTAGTTCGAAGAGGACTATACGCAGGTATCACTGTCCAAGTTGTTCAACAAATTGTCGGTATCAATACAATCATGTATTACAGCCCAACCATAGTTCAGTTTGCTGGAATTGCCTCCAACTCCACAGCACTTGCACTTTCATTGGTTACTTCTGGTCTTAATGCTATTGGAACTATAGTGAGCATGGTACTCATTGATAGATTTGGAAGAAGAAAGTTGATGCTAATCTCCTTGATTGGTATCTTTGTTTCACTTGTAACATTAAGTGTTACATTCAACCAGGCAGCTCACCATGCACCTTCACTCAGTATACAAGATTCACTTAGCTTTGGTGGGAACTCTACATGCAAGGCTTATACAACGGCCCCGAATCACTTGTCGTGGAATTGTATGCAATGTTTGCATGAAGATTGTGCATTTTGTGCCAATAGCCAGAATGAAGAAAGTTTTACTATAACTTCAACATGTTTCCTTTTACTTTTTTTACAAGAAAAGAAGATCAGGTGATTCGGTCCATGACGCTCATTGAGTCAGGGCAGACCTCAAAACTTAGAGAGCGCTAACTAGCTTTTGTCATAAACCAACTATCCTATAAGTTTAAATTGTTAAGTAAAATGACATGAATTTTATATCTTACACACCTCATAAATTTTTCATTCTTTCTCATGAATATGTAAAATCTTGGATTTTATCAATAAATACACATCACTATTGAGCAAGAGTTAGTAATCTCATTCTCTCTGTGACTTACAGTTTCTTCCGGGAGCATGCTTGGCAGCAGAAAAGAATATCCGAGGCATGTGTCGTGCACAAAATCGCGTATGGTTTTCCCAAGGTTGTCCAAGCAGAATTGGAATCCTTGCAGTTGTAATCCTTGGACTATACATCATATCATATGCTCCTGGAATTGGAACAGTGCCTTGGGTTCTAAACTCTGAGATTTATCCTTTAAGGTTCAGAGGAATAGGTGGAGGTATAGCAGCAGTTTGCAACTGGTGTGCTAATTTAATTATGAGTGAGTCATTCTTAAGCATGATCAAGACTCTAGGAACTACTGGAACATTCCTTACCTTTGTAGGGTTCTCTTTGATTGGTTTTGTAGCCATTTATTTGTTGGTGCCTGAAACCAAAGGTCTTCAGTTTGAGGAGGTTGAGAAATTGCTTCAGAAAGGGTTTAGACCTTTCCCATTTAACAAGAAAAAGGATGAAAACAGAGGGAAGGAGGAAGTGCAACACATAGCTTGATTGTTATGTCTTTTGTTCAAGACAATTTGTGTTTGGATCAGCTGTAGAAATATATTATAATAAATATCAACTAAGTATAATTGATTTCAATTATCAAAAAACTTAATTATTATAAAAACGAATTAATTTTGTATACAAGTGTAAAAATATTTTACACATGTAATAAATGATGTATTGACACATCCTTTTTTTTTTTTTTTTTGGGTACACTATTGACACATCCTTTAATGAGTGCGATAAATATTGTATTTTTCAACTCATTAAATGATGTGTTTCGATACATGTGTGAAATATTTGTCAGTATTGTGTTTCAGTTAGTAGTTAGGGTTAGTTAGCTAAAGCCTGTTAGACGTTAGTTTGTTAATTAGTTAGTGAGTTGACGATTTTGTTCAACTTGTGCTCCCAAGCTTCTGTGTTCACTATGACCATTGGAAATCTCTTTGGATAAAGAAGTATTGGGACTTGGTGGAAACAGGAATTCGACTCTCCCAGAATAGGCTACGGAACAAGTAAAGATTGTAGAAGAAAGTAAGTGGAAAGATTTGAAGTTGGAGAACTATCTATTCCAAGATAGTAGTATTATGGAGACATTTTAGTCGAAGGACATATGAGAAACTGAGGCCAAAATAGGCTAAATTACACTTTGGATCTTTTTAGATTTCATTTTGGTCTCTTATGTTTTTTTTTGTTTCATTTTGGCCGTTTAAACTATGAATGCTAAACATTTTAGTCCTTTACAAATATTAATACATTTTGGTCGCTCACAAGAATGATCAAGGTGTTTAAAGTTTGCAACATATGAGACCAAACTATCTAATAATTGTAAGTTAAGTGATCAAAATGAAATGAGAAAAAACTAATGGACTGCATAGTCAGACGTTTGTAATTTAAAAGAGGCTAAAATGAAAGGGAAAAAAAAGGGATCAAATTGGAATCTAAAATTACCTTAAAAGGCCAAAAATGTAATTTAACTGTCAAAAATATCTAGGGTCTAGAAATGTTAAAGGGGCTCAATGACAAGTTCCATGGTGGGAATATAAAATTCTTATGAAAGAAGGTAAAACCGTTGGTGAATATTGTGCAAGAATCTTTGCCATTCTGAACAAGACGAAGATTCATGGAGAGAAACAAATAATATGATCGATGACTGGACCGGAATATTTGATTATGTTGAATGTCTTACTGAGGAGTCGAACAATGTTGGTATCATGTCAATTGATGAGCATCATAGTAGTCTCTTGGTGCACAAGCAATGAATGAAAGGTCGCAATGACGAAGTACAGGCCCCAAAAGTCATAGATTCTGGAAGAGCAAGGCTAGGAAGGGAAGAGATAGCAGTGGTAGAGCAAGAGACAGAGGAAGACAACCTTTTAACAAGAAATTGGTGGAGTGTTAAAATGTCACAAATTGATGTGTTGTCAATCTGAATGTCCAATAGGAAAAGGGTGTATCAACTATGCAGAGTTTGATGAAAGAGGTGGAGATATTGCTCATGTGAGCCAAATAAGCTAACTGGAGATAATTCAGTGAATAGTGTATATTAATGAAGTTTAAAATAAATTTTACATTGGCATAAATGATTTCATTGATATTTTGCTTGTATTGTAAGAAAAGGAATATCTGCATGTACTGAATTACCAATGAGAGATGTTGCAAAGGTTATTTAATTGGGATAGAATCGTAGTTATATCTCAAGTGAAAAACCATATAACAAACAGAAGAATAGTAGTTTGAAAGCAACATGGAGTAAAAGTTCAGCAAAATACTTAAAAGGCAAAGGTATAATGAAGAAGACGTGAGAATACAACATCCTTCTTTAAGTTATATTATATATCTCAAGATGCTTCATACTTAGCTTTAAGAAAAGGCCATTGCTATCTCACCAAACAGATTGGCCTTTTGATGATGGAAGCAATCAACCTATAATAGTATAAAGATATTAAAATAGATAAATAAAATATTAAGGAGGAGAGACCACCGACACCTGGTTAATTCAATTCAAAACTTAGGATATGAAAGTGCAACCATCCAAACAAACAGCAGGACAAAAACACACCTGCTCTGCCAGCTAACTGGTGATTATTATAAGCGACAAGAAGATATGAAAGGGGAAAAGAAAATATAGATCATCAAAATGTAAGATACAAAATAATGATACAAATGTGTGGTGGAATTAAAAACAAGGTCAAGGTGGGGTTCTGATTTGCCATACAGATGTAACAGCTTAAACCCTCATTTGGTAGCATGCAGCGGGTGAACCGCTTTTCAAGAAGGGCATGCATCTCAAGGGACCCACTGCATCATCATCTTCATCTCATCTATACTTATATATTCATTCAAATAAAAAACTTCCCAATCTCCGTTTGAATTAAGTCTATTTTGGTATCAACGGGTAATGGGTATATAAGAAGTATGGCGAGTCCACGACCCCACCATGATTTTTCAAAAGCTACATTTCATAGTTTCTGCAAAATCATGGAGGTCGCTGTAATTCTAACACAATCACCATGATACCAAACATATCACTGAGACCTTCCACACATGCAATATCTGATCTATTAGTAGCTTGGTGAACACTGAAATTTCAAGGTCAGACATGACTGAATTTACAGACTCGTGCTTTACTCTTTTGTGAATATTACTATTAGAAAAGTTTTCTAAAGATTCTTGTCTATTTTAGAGTTCTGACAATTTCCAGTTGTGTGGAAAAATGCCAAAAAATTACAAGTTTCTGGTTACCTGCTTTTGTCAAGAACACATATAGAAGTATATTCCATATTTTACTTCTAAACATTCACACTGAAATTTCGTGACAGAGTACCAGATATGGAATTCTGGCCATGAAAATATGTGTACGTTTGCTGAGCAACAGTTGAATGTCAAAAACAGCACACTTCAGTTGAGAGTTACATACTTTCAGTGCAAACAGATGAAGCTGAGTAACTGGCTTACAGTTATGCATGCAATCATCAGTATAAAATACACAAAAACTCAAGCTCCAATTTAACCAAAAGGAGCTATGGACACAGACATAATCCAGATAACAGTGAAGTACTAGGCTACTAGCTCCGCACTTTCACAACAAGTGGGAAGGTAAAACATACAATGATAATCAGAAACCCTTTTCCCAAAACTAGGGTCATCTGTACCAAAGAAATTTAAAAACCTAATCAACCAAAGGCTCAAAGACAACCATGCTTGTGTTTGGTTCTGCGTTGGTAAGCATTCACCGTGCATGTAGTTGAAGCATGAATATGAAGCTTTGAAGCTACCGCGCAGTGAGCTAGTGACGCAGTGGATTTGGTGAAATCCAAACAGACACCATGTAACTCCTGGAAACACAACAAATTGGAACAAGGGAAAGCAAAATGCCAAACCTAGCTATATTCATGCATCTAAAGGTCAGTCTATAGTCTTTTAGATTGCTAACTTCTAACTTCAATAAACATCCTTCCAAGAATGTTTTGGCACACTGTACAAACCAGCAAAGCCACTATATACACAATAATCAATTACATTGTATAATTACCTTCCTAACTAATAACCCAAATACGCAATAACTTCTCTACGAAGTTGAAGTTGATGCTTCTTGTCTTGATTCTCGCAAATATCGAAGAAGCGTCTCAGCCTGCAAAACAAAACAGAGAACTTAGTGAGTTAACAGGAAAAAAGAAAATGCAGATCCAGATCTGTTCTTCCACAAAAAATAGCCAAGAGCAATGATAGAAAGAAAGAAATTAACAACGTGCATCATTGAAAATTAATTTCATCACATTCATAATAATGCCTAAAGAAAAATTCAAGGATTAATGACTTCAAATTCTCATTCAGCCACATCAATTAGAATACTTTATTCAGTCAAAATTGTTTTAGAGAAGATTAATCTTTTTACTTTATAATAATAGGATCCCAAATGTTGCTACGGACAGTTAAGTTATCTAAGCAAACATGTCAACATTCAAACATTGTCTGCAAACAAGTTAACATTCAAGCATTGTCTAATAAAAGAAGACCCCTTTCTTGTCGAGGTTTATTAAGCTCCACAAAGTGTATAATAATATATATACACACACAATAGGATAAACAGAACATAGTCAAGAGATTTCATGATTAGAATAAAGGGTCAAACACTCAAAGTCAAGATATCTTAAATAACCAGGTGGTCATAACATTACTAAACAAATATACATATTGAAAAATCTTTGAATTCATATAGTATGAAGCAAAATGCAGAGATTGAAATTTACCTTATGCTTAGCTCGAGGAGTTCCATTCTGCGAAAGAGCGACAAGAGGAGGAATCCCACCCTCTCTAACAAGCAAACCTCTGTTTGTAACACTTTCAGCACAAAGCTGCAAAAGTGTTAAAACAGCAAATTCCTTTCCTTTCACAGACCCGTCTTCAATAGCTTCAACAAGAGCCGCGATACCACCTTCTTCCACGATCGCTTCCTTCCCTTCATCGAACCCCGCTAAGCTATTCAACACCACCATTGCTTTCTCCATCATCCCATTCCCTTGCTCAGCCACCAGCTCCACCAAGGGCTTCACCACACCAGCACTCACAGCTCTCTCCTTATTCTGCTTAACAGAACAAAGCTTGTAAAGCGTAGTTAAAGCGTCCTTCTTCCCTCTGTTAGAACCGTTCAACAGAAGAGAAACCAATGGTGGAATCGCCCCTGATGCTCCAATTGAGCTTTTATTCTCTTCCACCAACGCTAAACTTAAAAGAGCACAAGCCGCGTTCTGCTTAGACGTTTCAGTCCCTGTTTTCAATACATAAATCAACGATTTCACAGCTCCAGCATTAAATATCAGTTTCTTGTTATCTTCATGAAGAGAAAGATTCAACAACGCCGTCACCGCGTGCTCTTGCGTCCATGGATCACTACAACGAAGCAAAGGAACAAGTAAAGGTACAGCACCTGATTCACCAATCAAAACACGATTATCAGCACGATTCTTCGCAAGCAACCTCAATTTCGCAGCTGCAGACCGTTTCACAGCCACTGAAGAAGACTGTAAACCATCCACACAAAGCTTCACCGTTGGTTGAAGATCCTCCGGCGAAATACTCTCAATTATCTCCGTTGAGAAATTCTCTCTTTGCAAAAAACCCATGCAAGGCTCCGGTTCAACAACTTCAACCACATCACCACCTCCACCGTCACACTCCGGCGAAGGCAACGTCGCCAAACGCTGAAGCTCACCGGAGATATCACTACTACAAGCAGAATAAGCATATTCACTAAAAGCTTGAGAAAGATCTAGAAAGTCTTGTTCAGAAGTTGAAGATTTTCCGGATTTGTGATTCTTGGAAGCGAGTTCACCGAGACGGAGGTCGACGACGGAATCGGTGAGATTTTCCGATACACAGGTGGATCTTTCGGTGAAAGTGCAACTACTGTTATCTTCATCGAAGATACTAGATCTTCTTGTTCGCATGGATCTTCCTATGTTACGCTGTGATTTTGAAGAAATAGATGAATGATATTGATAGGTTTTTGGTAATGGAAAACGATTTGAATTCGAACGAGAATCTTCTAGAGAAACCATTCTTGAAGGTTCCAAGGTTTATAACTTTGGGTTATGATGATGATTTTTCTTTCTATTTTCAAGTTTTCATTTCATAGTGAGAAAAAGTGAGTGTGGTTGAAGAAGAGAAGAAGAAGAAGAATAGTATAACTGTTTTTGTGTTATTTAATTTAATTTTTATGTGAAATGAAATTAAAGGCTGGTTTTTGCTGTGAGTAATGGCATTGATATAATCACTGATAAGGTGGGACCAATTTGTGGAGACAGAATCGACGGTTAGAGATGTGTCGGACGGTCAAGAATCGTGGGGTTGTCAACTTCTGGTTAAAGCGGCGTCGTTTTGTTCGACTTTTATGAAGTTTGATTTGTGTGGGGGAAATGACCGAACTGTCCTTGTTTTGAATTTTTTTACTTAATAATAGTCCATCATAGGAGTAGTCACTGTAATTCGTATCAAAATAATCTTTAATTATACATTCTAAAGTAGTTTATGATATTGAAATATGAATTTGAGGTTTTTTTTACTTTTGTTTGTACCAAAATGACTATTAATCTTTTTTTACTTTTGCTGGTACTAGCCACTGGGTTTGTGTGTGGGGACGTAGTATGGGAAGATTTCAGGTGGAAGGAGCTGTAGGGAAAAAGAGAGTTAATTACAGTTGTCATACATACAAGTGTACCATGAATAAGTGCCACGTGTTGCTGTCCTTGGGAACTCAAATCTGCGCATTATGATGTGTGTACTAACCGTGTTTGTTATTTTAGGATGGAGAGTTTTTTTTGTGAAAACGTTTCGTGGACACGTTTAAGAAATTGATCAAAAAGATAAATCTTAAAAATAAGAGAATGGTGAAGTAAAAACAGAAACAGACATAAATTAAGGTGTAAAGAGTGTCGAAAAATATGAGGCGTAGACATATCATATTTTTCTTAGATATATAAAAGAGCGTGGATTAACGATCTAAAACAACTTTATACACACAACCAATTAAAACATTTAGAATTATCGTATCAATTAATTATTTTAATACTAACAATGCATTCTAAAAATTTACAAGATATAATTTGAATGTGTTGACATTGGAATTAAGGGAAACTACGAGAAAAACAAAATAAAAGTAAAAAAATTGTATGCAAGTGTGTGTATTTCTAACATGATTAGGAGTGTGCATTGAATGGAAAAATCGATGTTGACTAACATCTAAATTAGACTGTTCATATTTTTAATGTCTTGAGATTTTTTATTTTTTATTATAAAAATGATGTGCTCAATTCTATTTGTTTCATTGATCAAAATCAATTTTGATAATTGGATTGGACTTATCAAAGTCCTTGAATTATATTCATGTAAAATCCTGAGTGTTCTAACCCGAACTTAAGAGACCGAGCATAGGTCCACTCGCATCAAGGTTCCACCCTTAACTGCTCTCTAATGTTCCAAACGATCAAGAAGCTTTTGTACTTGAAGTTATGTACTTTAGATCATAATATAAGGTACATAACTTTTATCCTTTCAATATCTTTGACTCTTACTCTTTTACTGACTTGAATGACGGAATATAACTTACATCAAGATGGTGATGCTTGACAAAAGCCATTATTATGATCACCATAGATTAATAATCATTGCACTCCCTCATAAACCAACTATGGTATAAGACGGATGGTTTGACTAACATGGTAAATAACAAATTGTATCAAACATGCGTAGTGAGCTCCTTTTTTTGGCGGTCTTTATTGTAAGTCGTAGGGAAACTATAGCAGTGGATAGGAGTAGGAAATTTATCGAAAGAAATGTATAGGTCAAATAAAGTGATTAGGCAGGCAGGAATACCAACCATAGTAAATGTGAATCACCAAACACAATTAAATATTAATACTTACTATTAAGTCAATGTGAAATTTCAATATGCGCCCACTAATACTTGAAATGAAGTTTACATCATAAACATGGAGTATTACTTACTATCATGTCAATGTAAGATTTCAATATTCACTTGCTGACATTGTGTTTGTTGAGCATTATTAAAAAATGATTTTGATATTTAATAATTTATAGATTAATTTATTTAGATATTTTAAAAAACTAAAATTGTAATTTTGTGTTTATTCACTATAGTAAAAAGTATTTATAAGTTTATACGGAGGTTTAACTCAATTGGTAAAGATATTATATTTTTTATGTAAGGGTCGGGGTTTGAATCCGAACATCTTATTTATTCACTTTAAAAAAAATGAATTTTTAACAACTAAACTACTTTTCAAAACAAACAATTGTATAGTGAATTCATTACTCTTTAACATTTTAAGGCATTTTTTGGATTACTTTTCAAATTCTCTTTTCTTGAAAACCTATAACAAACAAATAAAACTTTTAAATATGATTCGTTTATTTAAAAAAAATGTGATTTTTTTTTATATAAAAAACGGGTAACAAACGAGCTCTCTATTTGAAACGAAGTTTTCATCCCAAATTTGGTTGAAGCTCTTATTGGTGAGGTGATAAACATTAGTTTTAAAATGACTGAGTTTATAAAACTGAAATGATGTGGATACAAAATAAATATGTAAATAAGCAATTAAAACATATTCAATCACTAAAATGATTGAGTTTTGATCGTTTTACATAATTTGCTTGCCATATAAGTTATTTTAATTGTACACATAATCACCAAAACAAATTAAAATTAAATAGTACTGAGTCTATCTCATGTATACAAATCTAGTAAATAAATAATAAATAATGCAAATACAGTTGCATATTCATTAATTAGTGTAATACTTTAATTCTACTGTCATGTTAGGACGTAGCAATCTGAGTTGTCTATAAGAAACAATAGTCTGACATAGATCGAGAATATTGGTTTCGTTCATATTTTGCCGCAAGTTTTGTTTTTTCTGCACAGTTTGGTTGTTTTTGCACCAAGTAACGACCATTGAGTTAAACTGAACATAAATGAAAAACCAAATTGATTTATTACCTAGAGTATGAATTGAACCACAACTTGACGAAAATAAAATTAAATCAATTAAAAATGCAAGTAAATTGAATGTGCAAGACCAACTCCTTGCTGATGTAGAAGATAATTTTTATATTTTATACAGTTAATTAATTATCATATCAACAATGTCATGAACACGTTAATAATTGTATATACACTATACGCGATCCTTTTTTTTTATTTTTATAATTAATCATACATATATTTTTTTTATAGCAAAAGTGACGTTATTAAAATATTGCAAAACATATACACATATACATTTATTGTTATAAAAGGGTATGGTAGTAGTTGTTAAAGTTTTTTTTTCTTTTGCGAAAGGTTCAGAGCATACAAATTAGACGTAGTATGGGATGGTTAATAATGCGTCCAAAAAAGCAACTTTATTTTATGTATCTATATTTAAATAGTTTCAAAGTTTAATTAGATGAACTATAACGCGTATTTGACCCCAAAAAAGGTACCACCTAGTGATGTAATTAGAAGAATGGCTACAAAATATTGGTTAGGAAATTGAGAATTTGAGACACGCAAGTAACTGAGATCACAAAGAGAGGGATTTTTATAGGATATCATTAAGAAAGATTGGTTATCTTTTTCTTTTAGCAAAAGAAAGATTGATTATCTTGAATCCATTACAAAGTTACTCTTTGTGCTTTTGTTAATGAGCCTAATGATGGTTAAGCATTTAGATTATTTGTGGAAGCACTTTAGTTGGTAGTACTATTATGGTACGCTGGCTACTTGTGGCAAAGAAAAAAAAGGAACCTACGAATAGGATTCTTGGTGGTGGTTTAGACCACTATATTTGTGGACTGCCCCAATCAGCTAGATTTTTTAGCTAATGTTCCATTAATATATATAAAATTTTGATTATGAATTATTTGCATACAGCTATGGAAGGGAGATATTTGTGCGCAAGATATGAATACTTTTTTTAAAGGGGCAAAAGCATATCATAATTAAACAATAGAGATATTTTAATTTGTATAAAATAACTGCAATTGATCCGAAGGAAAAAAGAAAAGAGATAAGTCTCCTAACCAATATTGTTGTAATAAATTCTAAATACTATGACCAATAAATTAAAAAATATCTCATTTAAAAACAGAAAAAAATGATAGAGACTTTAGTTTTAGAAAGAGATGTCACCCTTTCTCTAGAAAATTATCCCCCAATCCTTAGGGTTTAGGGGGTAGTCTCCTCCATTCACCTTGGCGGTGTTCTCCTTCCACCTCTTTGGGACCAACTCCCTTTATTTTTAGGGGCATAGTTCTTTTCCGCTGAAAGTTTCTCTCCTTGTTTGTCTTACTTTCATTTTAACGAAGGGTTTTATTACACATATTTTTATAAAAAATTTACTATCTAAAGGTTTTAAAGAATGTTTCAAGGACACTCGTTATCATTTCATTTTAATAAAAAGCTTTCACCTTTAACCTATTTTTTTCCTTCCTTTTTTCCTCATGGTACCATCTATTTGCTCCATCAAATATGTAAAAACATGAGGAGAATAAATCTAACTATGTTAGGAAGAGTTGCAACTTGGTCACCAACTTTTCCATCGTTCATTTGTCTCTACAAACACTAAAATGTACAATTCATGACAGCGACAAAATCAGAAATTATGTAATTTTAGGCACGGGTGGAATAGTTTCGAAAGTATGACAAAACTAATCTCAATCATTTAAATAGACTTGAATGTCTTTAATAAACAAGTCAGAAGTTGATAGTGTAAATTCTTTTTTTTGAAAGAGATAGTGTAAATTCTATCACACATATTAAGAAAAATAGACAATATAAATTGTTGTAAAATTGCTATTTTTTATTTTCTTAGCATATGTCTTTAGGTACTAGATTTTTTTCAGGAAATCTTCGAATACAAGTTAGCAACTCTTGTAAAAAAAAGTTAGCAACTTTTTATGTGCTATAATGTATTTAATACTAGCGTGGACGGATGGAATAGTTTCGAAAGTATGACAAAACTAATCTCAAACAATTGAATAGACTAGAAATGGTCCTCTGAAAAAAATACTCATGGAAATTGGAATAAAAGTGTGAACACGATAACATTGAATTTCAAAATGATGGATAAGATAAATGAGCCACTTGAAATGGAAAATGAAGCGAAGTTGACCAAACATTATTACATGTTTATCACATCACATTTAATAACTAATGACCCTACAAATACAATGTTATTTGAAACCTCTTGTTAACAATCCACGTGGGAGCAGCATATCCATAACATATAGAGTTAAACTTTTTAGGTTCACAAGCAAAAACATTCGAAAAGTTGGAGTATAAGGAAAAAATGAATGTGGGGGAAAGGTAAAAAGCATCCTATTGTTTTTATTTTCCCTCATCATTCAACTGTTACTTTCACTATTCTTTAATCAATGTAGAGCATCTTACGCAGGGGAAACTTTTTCAAAGATTTCAAGTATATTTCCCTTTAGATTTCACACGCGCACACGAAAATGGAGGGGTCAATTTTGTGTAGGGGTCATTTAAAACATAAATGTTGCATTATAACTTTTCCTACCCCAATGCAACCTGTATAATCACGTGCAAACTGTAATTAATTTTGTTGAGCATGTCTTGAAACCGTATTTAAAAACCGTTTTAGTCACCAAAGAAAATACTAGGATAAGTCATAGATTAGACCGCAATTTTTAAAACGTTTCGTGATATTAATTGAAATTGTGCAAACAAATTATTAATCACCCTATCCCCAGGATAAAACAGTGGCATTATATTTTGCGTGAAAATGTGTATTCATTGCGCATTGGTGAGTGCCAAACGCATGTTAGGTTATGCTTGCAAAATGCTTGCACGGTGATGACATGTACCAAAACAAAAAAAATTAAAAAATATTACACCACATATCCCAAGCTCAAGCCCAGCCAAACGCAATGACGTCATTATTGCACGTGTTGTGGGTATGTTGAGTGTTTCATCACCTGTATACTAAACTATGTATCCCAAAGGACACACCCTTGAAAGTCCTACCTCCTCTATATAAACAGGGTCAGTCCTAGGCATAGGCCGGGGTGCAACAGTCTAGGGCCCATGCCAGTAGGGGGTCTAAATTTTTTTATAAATGGATGGGGTGTATATAGAAAGACATGGTTTATTGGGGGTATATTTAGCAAAATGCATGAAGAGACCCCAAACATTAACTAACGGGTTGTCAAAAAACAAAGATGATGGAATTCTGCTCTTTACCCAAAAGTTTTTGCTCATTCCCAACTAAATTGACCAAAATACCCCTACACAAGTTAACTCACGCTGGTGTTAAATCAGCGTGACTTAACTCATGACGTGTGAGTTGACTCACGCAGAGATTTACACTAGCGTGAGTTAACTCATGCTGCGGGAGTTAAGTCACACAGGGGCATTTTGGTCATTTCACTTGGGAATGAGAAATTTTTTTTGGGTAAAGAGCAGAATTCAAGATGATGAGCTGAACGGAAGTATGTTAATGTTTTGGCCCTTTTTATGCGATTTGCTATATATACTCACATATTAAACATATCTTTCTATATAAACCCTCTCTGTCAAAAAATTTTTTGGGCCTTTTGTTTCTAATAATGTGTCAAGAAATTGTGAGAATCTTCGTAATAAAACAAATGATATTTTAGTTAAAAAGGGGTCTCCTTGAGAAATCAATCTTAATTTTTATTCTAGAGGATAAAAAAAAATTAATAATGTTAATATAGTAATGTCAATTTTTTTGTATTGATTGAAATGATTGCAGAATTGAATTTGATGATGCAAGATCATGTGAAACACATTCATGATCATAAAACACGATGTGGGACACATTTAGGATCATGCGATCCACCCAACTTTTTTGTTTTGTTTTTCTTTTTTATCAATAATATATTGGATGAGATGCATTTAACACATGATGTTTTGGGATGCCAGCATAACAAATATCAACCGTCAAAATTAACGCAAGTCTCGTTAATTTCAACCGGGCAATTTCTTATTATAAGTGTGATAAAATTATCCACTTGAAAGTACTCAAAAAAAAAAAATTATCCACTTGAATTTAAAAGATGACTTGGAAGTTTTCTTTTTAGATTGTCCATAAGCAAATGTGTCTTATGACTTGAATCTTTGCGTAGTGAATAAGATTTAATTTTACTAGAGTGACTTGTAGTCTTGAACTCCGTCTATGAAATCAAATACCTAACAAGAGTGACTCTAGACATTTTCCCTAGAATTTCATAGCAAACGCCCCCAATTCCACATCCACAAAGGTGTTTATCAAGAGTACTCTTGTAGTTAGATATTCCACTCCATATAATGTATAAATATCATTAAAATTTTATGTTCTCTCATCCTCTTATCATCTTAAAAATTCATAATTATGGGAAGGAAAATTTATAATTAATTCTTCACTTCTTTTAAAAACTCTAAAATTTTGTGGTAGAGATTATTATGATGTTATAACATTCTAGAGAAATTACTAAATTAAAGAACACGATTTAAATAATTTTGCACGTTTAGGTCAAAAAGTGAAAATGAATAGAGACTTTTTCAGAATGTTGTGAAACTTTACATATCTTTTTTTATATAATTTTTATATGTCTCCGCAAACAATCAACTCAAAATTTGATTTTTAAGTCGAAATTTATGTTGTTTTTTTTTTTTATGAGTTTTTGGCGCTTTGAAATTCATAATTAATATGTCTTGTTGAAAAATTCAAATATTATATGGAAAACCATATTTTAATGTCCAAAACATGTCTGTAAAAAATCATAAAAAAAAAAAAAAAATTCAACCTCCATATCACTTTTCTGGACTATATGCCTACATGGAAAAATATGAGATCAAAACATGGAAGAATAATCTCAAATTACATGGATAGAATCTGTGTAATTTTTTTACATAATCATTTTCCAGACTTTGCAAACATCACATGGTTAATTTGAACAAATAACATAAGATTTAGTTATATGGATGCATAGTTTTTCTTAAATTATTATTATTAATACTAATAAAATTCCAACGTACTTTTTCTTTGTGTCTTAGATGAAGTGGTAATCCACTGAAATTAAACTCACAAACAACTGTGAGGTCCCGGGTTCAAACCCGAGTCATGACATCCATCCTTGCAATTTCGACATTTGCTTGTTGAGTTAGGACTTCTAGACAATTCCAACTTACTTTTATTTAACCTTATATTTATTTAATATGAGTTTTTCTAACATATGTAATATTACATAGGTTAAGCTCCAATAAATAATGCAATATTTTTATCAACATAAATTGTCTTATTAATTATTATATTTTTAAAAAATGGATTTTTTTTGTACCCTCCTATTAATCATTTTACTTTTTTAATAGTAGAATCTTTTCTTTAGCTTTTTATTACAACTTCGTACGGGTCAATGATGAGCACAATAAGCATAGTAAATTAAAAACAGGTTAAATATAATATAGTTGAAACTTGATTACAACATCACATGAGTAATAATAACATTAATTAACGAACATTCTGAAACACTTCTATGTAAAATAAATTAGATAGTTTTTCCATCTCACATATTTGCAAATTTTGCTATACAATCAAACACTTCTTTTATTGTGTAGCTAAAAAAGTGAAACCAAAGAAGACAGACTCTCTTGTTATTAATAATTACAACTTCTATGTCTCAAAGTATAGCCTTTTTTTAATATAAATTTAAAATATTGTCATTTTTCTAACTAAAGTCAAAGTCTACCTCCTAGCCTTTTATGTATAGGGTGGCGATAAAGGTGCATAGAACATTGCACCTAAATGTAGCCTTTAGGTATAGAGTGACAATAAAATTATTGTTTTCTTATCTAGGCTAACCTTTTTTTTTTATTGTTGCTTAATAATGCATCATATATAAGATTTGGATAATCATTGTGATTTGTTTATAGAAGAAACTATGATACAAAGACATTGTTTGATTGCATTGATACCATCAATGGGCAGAATTATCACATGGCCTTGCATTTTGGCGCTAAGAGGGGCATCTTGGTAAAAAAACCAATGGCAAACTTAAGGTTTTTCTAGGGTTTGCTTGCAACTTTTCTTTGCATTTGTATATAAGATAAATGTTGTCTTTACGGTAAAACATAATAAAGGAATTAAAAAAATATTAAAAAAAAAAAAAAGAAATAGAATGATTAATAGGATGGAAAAAAATTTATAAAAAAAAATAGAAAGATTAATAGGAGGTAGAGAAGAAAAAACCCATTTTTTAAGAAAAGAATAATAAATACCACAACTTATGTTGACAAGAATGGTTCTTCAGGAGTACCAGCAACATTCTTTTTTCAACATCTCCTTTTTAATTAGATGAAACATATGTTTTATCCAATTAAATAGAGAGTGTTTGAATGAGTGTAAAAAAATAGAGTGTTGTCAGCACTTCTCATGGTTCATTTATTTGAGTTTAATCTCTGCAATGTTGCATGGGTTAGAAAAACCCATTTAAGAATAAAGGATTATATTTGTTGGAATTTTTAATTAAGGAACGTTTAATGGGTTAATTGTCGTTAACCCAAAGTAATTAAGAATGGTATGATACTTAATTCTAACAAAATAAATGAGAAAAAAAATGCAAGTATTTTTTTTCCCCTAATTTAAGACCAGATACATAAACCATTGCTTGTATTTGATAAATTAATACAATAATAAATCCATTAATCCACCAATTCTTATTTAACCTCCCCTAAAAAAAAAAACTTATTTAACCCTTCTTCTACAAAGCATTGCTTGAAATCTCCGAAAACAACACAAAGCAAAACAAAAGGCTCTGGAAAATGTTGAAACTTGTGTTGTTCCTGCTTGTTTTAAGCTATTTGGATCTAACATCCTCAGCTCAAAGATGGACTGAATACCACTTCCCTGCCCATAAGGTTTTTGACAATTGTGAAGATCTTCCTCATTTGTCCTTTTTCCTCCATTGGACTTATTCACAAGCCACAGGGAAATTTTAGACATAGCATTTAGGCACACTAGAGTCACATCAAATAGGTGGGTTGCATGGGCTATAAATCCCAAAAATAACATCACCAATGCCATGATTGGAGCACAAGCTCTAGTGGCTATCCCTCAATCCAACGGTGCCGCAAAGGTATACACTTCCTCAATTACTAGCTAATAGCTATGCCACCCATTTGGAAGAGGGAAAAATTATCTATCCATGCACTAGTTTGATTGCTACTTATCAAAATAGTGAGTTGATCATTTATGCAACTCTCACTCTTCCTATTGGTACTAAATCTTTGGTTCACCTTTGGCAAGGTGGTCCTCTTTTGGGTTCTATCCCTCAAAAGCATGAACAAGTTTATGCTCGGCTCCATTCTAAGAAGGTCTTGAATTTGTTTTAATTCTCCTATAGTTAACTTCCATTTTCATGTAATTTCTTTTATAAAAATCTAGACATGGTATCTAAGTATTTTTTAATATTAAGGCATGAGTTTGTGTAATTGCCATGAACGTCGCATAATTATTATGAAGACAATTAATATACATGAGGTGATTGAATTCATGTGGTTAATAAAATTCCGTGAAGGATGAATTATCATATGAATCGTCAGAAGAGCACGAGTTTAAATTCTGGCTATCAACATTTCTTAGTCATACATTACTTATTGGCAAAATTACACTAGAATATTTTATTTTATTTAATCGTCGAAAGAGACGTTCAAGGATTTGGATCCATTGAAGCTAGCATCAAATTTTATTGGTTTTGTAAATTTAGGTTTATTGAGATTTCGGGATTTTGAATCTTAAGTTTAGAAGAAGATGAAAATAAAGATATTCAGACAGCTTAGACGTGTATTTGGGTGAACATTTTTTTGATTTAATGAAGAAGATGAACATGAAGATGTTGATATGGTATATGAATTTGTTTATTTTTTTATTAAAAATATTCATAAAAATAAAGTTATTAATAAAATTATTTTTGTAAATATTTTTTAATAAAAAATTATAAAAAGTATTAATTTGTTCACACTATAAAAGATAAAAGACCAAAACAGAGAAAAAAAGATAAAGGATGTCAATGTTACAATTAAATAAGATAAATGATTCATAGTGTAATTTTGTCCAACTTATCTCTCAATCGAACTCTGCATTCCTGTGGTAATTATTTACCTTTTTTTGTTGAGAGATGGTAATTATTTACCTTAGTAACCAGAAAACTAAGAAAGAAAAATTATGAAATACCATATGGTGTTCACATGCTAAAATTAATTTCCGTCAATACTCAACATGCTTAGTAAAAAAAAAAAGGTACCACCATGGAGGGAGATGATGGGGCGTTTTCAAATTTTATTTATTGTCGGCGTTGTATTACAATATGCTCAGTGTATATGAGTTTACGCTTTTTCAATATCTAAGTTGTTTGGTGGATTTAATTTGAAAATGATAAAAAACACTTTTCTGGACTCATGGAGTTTTTTTTCTTGATGAATTTCTGAATTTATGTTATGGAGGTTTGAGTTTCAAGGGTGAATATCATGGTGGTGGGGATGATGAATGCAATTGATGTGGACAAATGGTGATGATTTCGGCACGTGTGGAAAATCATGGGAAATGTTAAGCCCTTTAAGTGCATGAATGAAACTCACATTTGGAATCTCCCCTTCAAATTTATTTCTTGACAGATCAATACTTACAAAGATTGTTGGAATTTTCGCCAATGTCATTTTGATCACTTTTGTTGTCACAGTCACATAATCATAGTATTGTGCTTCATCCCAAGCATACGTTTGCATGTATTGCAAAATTCTATTCTCTGTCACTTGAGTTGCAATCATCATTGCTTCATGATTTTTTTAAATGGGCTTCTGGTTTATAATTTGTTCATTTGTAGAAATACATGTAATTCGTTCTGTCACCAGCATGTAAGTTAAAACCAAGATCAAGATTGTATAGGTTGTGTCGATGATTCCTGATAATTTGTCTATTGATGTGAATAAGTTTTTAGAGAGGTTCAAATATGCTAATGAATCCACTATTTCAAGTAAACAGTTAGGAACTCTTTCATCAATATCAATTTTGTTCTTAGATAAACCAAGTTGACATTTGATTCATAAGTTTAAAGATAATTGGATATTATGTGAAAGATACAGAGACTCCAAATTTTGAAGTGTTGAAAATTGAAAACACCATTCAAGTTGTTAGAGGATAGATATAGTACAGTTAGGTTTCTAAGGTTGATAATTGATTTGGGAATATTTCTTTGTAGCTTGTTTCTAGATAAATACAGCATCTCTAAGGAATATGATGAGATTGAACTGATATTTCCTGTAAAGTAATTAGTAGTATTTGATAGATACAAATATAACAAAGAACACAAAGATAAACACCAAGAAGGAATTTTAGTAAGTTGTGATTTAAACTCAAATAAGTCAAGTTAAACAATGAAAATGGAATTTGTGCCATCCAAAAATAGCTCTTTGAATTTGTTACATTTTGCACAAGCCTCTTCAAGGTGATGTTAATTTGGAAAGGTGTGAAATTTGAGGTGTAATTTAACCTCCAAAGTAACTATTAGACAAGTCTAGTTGTGTGAGACTTAGAAACCTACCAAAATTAGAGATTCATCACAAGTATCTAAAGTGAAGCAGAAGGAGGCTTTGAACTGAAATCAGCAGAGCTCTCATCATGATGACATAAGAAATTTGAAGAAGAATAGAAGGATGGAAAATGGAAGAGCAAAAGATGTAAACACAGAAGCAACCACACCATGTATGATTGATCAGTGATTTCAGTGCACATATTGTTGAAAGTGGAAAAGAAAGTATTGCATGAAACATGGTAAGGAATGTAACATAATATTTATTTATAGCCGAATCAAATGTACAATATAGTACAAAAAGTTTCTGGTAAAATTTTACAATATAGTACACACGCGAAACAAAATTCTGTAAAGGTGATTGATGATAATTCCCTCATTTTCATTCAACATAATTGTTGATGTTTCTATTGTAACCTATGAGTTTGTTTGGATGTGTAATTTTTTTAGGTGGTGTAATGTTGTGTTGGATTGGCCTATTCCGGTTAACATCAAACACTCGCGTGGGTTTTTAGGCTAGACTGGTTATTACTGGTGGTTTGTGAAACACTATGCATCTATTGCATTACCACTCAACCCTGCAGAAAAAGGATTAGTTTATGTGGACTGAGGAGGCTACTAAGGCTTTTAAGGCATTGAAGCGTGCCATCACCAATGCACTTGTGCTAGCTTTGCCAGATTTTGACGTTGGAAACTGATGCTTCCAGGTCAGGCATTGGGGCGGTTCTCAGCCAATCACACCACATCGTCACTTCTCTGAGAAACTCATTCCTCGAATGCAAAGGCAATCAGTGTATGCTCATGAATTGTTTGCCATTATGGAGGCTTTGGCTAAGTTTTGCCACTATTTGTTGGCCCACAAGTTTATTATCCACGCCGATCAAAAGAGTTTGAAATCCTTCACAGATCAAACTGTTCAAACATCAGAACAGCAAGGCCGGTTACGCAGGTTTTTCGTATTTGATTTTGTCATCGAATACAAACCGGGAAAAGACAATATTGCGGCAGATGCCTTGTCTCGTTCTTTTCTTACGGCTGTCTAAAGCCACCAATCCTTGTTACTTCCACCAATTCACCAAGCTATTCAAGAGAACCCCATATTGAGTGCTTTGACGACTCAATGTGCGGTTGTAATTCATCCTGACCCAAACTACTACATACAACATGATGATTTGCTATTATGGAAACAGAGGTTGGTCATTCTCACCAAGGTTTCACTGTCGTTTTGGTGGTTATTGATTGTCTTTCTAAGTATGCTCACTTTGCTGCTTTAAAATCAGATTATACAAGCTCTAAGGTGGCTGAAACATTCATGCACACTGTGGTCAAGTTGCAAAGTATTCCAAAAAGTATTGTATCCGACACGGACCAGGTCTTTACTAGCCGCTTCTGGCAGCAGCTATTTAAACTCAGTGGAACTACTTTGGCCATGAGTTCCTCCCATCATCCGCAGACAGATGGGCAATTGGAAGCTTTAAACAAATGCTTGGAAATGTACTTGCGTTGTTTTACCAGTTCAAACCCCGAGTCTTGGTCTAGATTACTCTCGCGGGTCGAATTATGGTATAATACTTCTTTTCAAGGTAGTATTGTTATGAAATGTTTGTAAATAATTTGTAATGACAATGATATAAAATAAAATGAACGTCTTCATATATGAGGCATGTGATGACAACTTCAAGAGTTACAATTCTTTTCCTCTTTTTGGACAAAAAGAGTTACTTTTAAAACACAACTTCTTTGGGTCTTGGAATTGGCCTTTTTTCATCCATTACTTTGGGCACAGATCATTTCTAATATGACTTGATAAATCTTGACCAATCAAAAAAGAGGATGGAGAAAATCTCCCAATCTTTTTGGTTTTTAGATTTCTTGGTTCAAAAAGGAGTATATCACTTATTTGAATCAGATCAAATCAAATTTTAAAAATAATCATCTAAACCGAAGTGAGTTGCATGAGTTTTTAATCTTTAGATCAAATATTTTTTTGAATTAAAAATCGTACAAATTGCATCGCCTATTTTGAATGTACTCAATTGTAATAGCATGTCTAACACTCTTTGCTTGACTTCAAACACACACGATTTCCAGTGGAATTTTAAATAGATCACAAAGACTGATTCTTCTTCTAATACTTTTCTTTAACTCTGTACGATCAGAGTGCACAGCTTTGAAATTTTAATTAACAATCGTACAATTACGTTTTTTATGATGTATCATGCCACATGTGTCTACAAAAGTTTATACTCCTCAGTCCCCGCCATTTGCAAAAAAAAATGTCCAAAATAACTCAGTCATTTTCCTTTTCAATACAATATTACTTACTTTTTTTTTCCTTTTATAACTCTAATTAATACTACTTTCATCAATCTCAATTCAATATATTCCACTTTACATTTATGATAGTGGAAAATGCATCAATACTTAACAAGTGTTATTCAGTTTAATCTCCTTTTGTTTCTTAATTCCTTAATTCAATATGGTATCAGCCTTTTAATTTTTTTCCTCATAGAGAAAATTCTCTTCCTTCATCTATTACTCCTTTTCTTTTACGTTTCTTTTTACCCAGAAACAATACCAAAACCTAATTCCTCTTTCTTTCCTTTCTTATTTCTCAAAATCGTTTCTTTCTTTTTACCTTTCTCTTTCTTTTGCAACCTGTTTGATCTGCAAATCGTTCCATCATTCTCTATTCCAAAATTCAATTTCGACCCTTTTTCCTTGTTTCATCCATGGATGAAAACCAATT
>Ga0315914_1003410_pt1 | contig 24139 bp, 16 predicted proteins | sample MpolenodulesMG_FD_203920 | JGI IMG/M metagenome (GOLD analysis project Ga0315914, IMG submission 203920) | Medicago polymorpha root nodule microbial communities from Los Angeles, California, United States - elongated nodules | ecosystem: Host-associated > Plants > Roots > Nodule | place: USA... | reverse complement strand
ACAAAAAGATTTTAAATTTTTGTCAAGTGTCAAGCCACTCGGGAGATATAATGGCTCAGACAGTGTGGAATTGTTTGTCTGCTTGGGGGTTAAATCAGGTGCTCACTATGACAGTTGATAATGCATCATCTAATGATGTTGGAATATCGCACCTCAAAAATGCCCTTATGCCTGATGGTTTACTTATGGGAGGAAAGTATTTTCATACTCGTTGTTGCGCTCATGTGTTAAATCTGATTGTGAAGGAAGGTCTTAAGGATATTGAGCGTGAAATCATGAGGATTCGTGGTGCAGTGAGGTACGTTCAAGCTTCCCCTTTAAGGTTACAAAGATTCAAGGCATGTATTGATCCATAAAAGGTTCAGTTTAAGGGTTTTGTCAACATAGATATTGAGACAAGGTGGAATTCTACCTATTTAATGCTCAATGTTGCAGTTAAACATAAGCCAACATTTGCAATGTTGGAGATGCAAGATCAAACCTATGTCAAAAAGCTACAGAAAGGAAAAAGTCTCCCTTTGCCCGAGGATTGGGAATATGTGCGTGCTATTCTCCCCTTTTTAGAACTGTTTTACAATGTTATAGTGCGCATCTCTGGTTCATGCTATGTAACTAGCAATATGTACATGTTTGAAGTATTTGGTATTGGAAAAAATATAAAAGAAATGTGTAACCATCCAGATACGCGTATTAAATCGGCGGCTGAAGGTATGAAGATGAAGTACGATAAGTATTGGGGGGACCCCAATAGCCTAAACATGCTGCTGCTAATTGCTCTTGTACTAGACCCTAGACACAAACTGAAGTTTATCATTTGGTATGTCGATAATCACTTTGGTAGTGACGAGGCTAAGTGTTTCAAAGGCCAAGTCTATTCAAGTTTCAATTTACTTTTCAATGAGTATAATGGTCGGATTGGAGAGTCTTCTGCTAGCTCACAAGAAAACTGATCCCAAGGAAGTGGTATATCTGATCCCTATGGCTTTAATCCATTCTACGAGTCAAGTGGAAGCACCAAGTCAAGTGGAAGCACCAGATCTGGTTCTGAAGTAACTGCATACTTGGTTGCTGATTTAGAGCCAGAAGGGGAATTAGATGTCTTAATGTGGTGGAGGGAAAATTCCAACCGGTATCCGGTCCTGGCAAGAATGGCAAGAGAAATATTGGCTATACCTGTCTCTACAGTTGCCTCTGAATATGCTTTCAGCACCTCTGGAAGGGTGCTTGATCCATATCGAAGTTCTCTATCATCAACAACAGTGGAAGCATTGATTTGCACCCAAGAATGGCTTAAAGTAAAAGATCAAGACATTGAGATTTCATCTTTGGTTACTATTGATGATCTTGACACACTAAATGAATTTGAGCAAGGTAAATCTTACTTTGGAAAACTTATTATATTACATATGGCTTGATACGTAATGAAATGTTTGTGTTTTGTAGATATTCTTTCTCAATTAAATCTTGATAGTTATTCGGCTTCAGTGAGGCTTGATGATAATTGAAGGTATTTCTCTCATCGACTTTTCTATAGAGTAGACGATATTAGTTTTTCATTTATGTTATGGACATTTTTGTTTGTTACATAGTATCACACTTTTACGTGTGAAGTAGGCTTTTGTATCGGTCACCGGTTATCTGGTGTTAGCGTCGGCATTTATCACCTTTTCTCTTTATATAGTTTAAATCACAAACTGTCACTTCATGTAGAAATATTGTGGTTGCTACAGATTAAGTTTAGTTGATCTATTACATTATAGTAGTATTAAAAAGAGGCTTTGAAATTGTATAAAATTCATTAAGTATGATCTAGATGTGTTTTTCCATAACATGAGAGTAATTTTGCTTCCCTGATCTGCGTGTTTCTTCATATCTGACATGCATGATGAACCTGTTGTTACCCATCAAAGATACACCTCAAGCACAATGTTTCTCTTTTTCATTAATTATGTGTTTCTGTGTTCTAATTTTTATCTGTTGATGACTGTCATGGACTTTCGGCTCTTTCTGTTTTGTATCAGGAAAGCTTCCTATAATACATCCCACCCCATGATTTGGCTCTATAGTGCTTGTGATGTGTGTCATTTTTGTATTATAGTGCTTCTTTTAAATTTTGGGATATGAATGCTATTTTGTAACTTGTATGTATGTCTTTTGCAACTAGGTGGATCTGTTTGAAGAATAAATTTTGGATACAACAATGAAGCCAAGGCTAGAGTCAAATGCTAGTTTTTGTTTCTTGGATCAAAGTATATTGCCAGTTTGAGTTTGTAATATATAAAACAATTACAGTTGGTCTTTGTTATCTTTATTTTAGAAACTATAGTATATGTGTTTCATATGGAATTAGTCCTTATAAAATGTGGACCATAACCATTTGTAGTTACTGAAAAATTACATGAATTTCATATTTTATCTTGGCCTTAGCAGATTGTGTAGTTTGCATGAAATGAGGAAGAAAATTATTGCTGCTACTATTATCTCTAGTAGTTTCTTGATCAGTGTGATCAGGTTTTAATGAACCTAATTAATTACGCCTCTTTCCATTCAGTTGATACATTGTTGAATGAAATAGTGGATTAAAACTGTTTTTGCAAATGAAATAGTGGGTTAAAAATGGTTTTGAATTAAAAAAAGATTTTTTTTTTTTATAAAAAAAATGTTGAGTTAAAACAGGTTTGAATTAAAACCAGATTAAAATCCGGTTTGAATAAAAAAACTGGTTTGAAATTGGTTTTGGAAGAGAATCCGGATTTTTTGAGAAACCGGGTTTGAACTGGATCCAAACCGGTTTCAAACCATATTCGAACTGGTTTAGATAAGAGGTTTCAGAAACCAAACTAAAACCAAAATTTGTTTTGGTTTGGATTGTAACCATGCACACCCCTAATTAAAAGTGAAAAAGAAGCTATTTCTAAAAACTGAGTTTTTCTCTAAAAAGCTTGGTATCTACAACTGAGTTCTTCAGTCTATTTATAGGCAAAAATCCTCTGAGAAGTGCTTCTGACCATGTTCCAAGTAGTGGAGAATATGGAGGAAGTGAGAAAACTGATTCTGAAACGTGGGCAAGAATTGGTCTTGCTTTTACTTCCCACTGACTTCTGACTTTTTAACCATTTTTCATTTTTTATCCTTTCTTTCCTTTTTTCGCCGAATTTCATCATTTTGACGCACAGAGACTTTTAATCAACAAATACGTGAAATAGACACACAATACCAACATAACATTGCAAAAATCTATAAAATCGAGGTAAAAAATGTGTAAGTCAAGCTAAAATAATAATGCATTTTGCATGTTATCATTTTGCCATAGCAACAACCAGAATCACGGTATAAAATCACCATTCAGGAGCTTAGTTTCGCAGTTTCAAGAAATTATAGTGGATTATGCTTTGAGATGCGAGAATAAAGTAGCACACGCTAATCCAAACCCACTCTAAATTATATGGCTTGGCAAATAAAATTAATTGGACAACTTAAAAAATAATTAAAAACATTTTTGTCAAAAAACAAATAGTTAAAAACATTTCATAAACTATATACTTTTCTTAACTATTTATACAACACTGCCGTTAAGACGGGTACACATTGTTTAACAATATACTTCTTTTATCGTACTTGATTATAAAATTTTGGAATATATCTCAATCAAATAAAGCTTTAACTTATATTGCTCCTATTGTATTAATCATATTAAAATAAGATATAATTGATTTTTTAATTAAAGATTTAAATAATATTATACAAATGATAAAATTGTAATTCAAATAGTTTAAATGATTGGTATGATTGAAAGATAAAAAGTTAGTCTAAAATCATGTATTCCATATTAAAAATAAATTTTGAAGTACACCACATTCAAATAAAGATTTAACTTGTATTGTCTCTGTTGTAGTGATGGAATTGTTTATACTACAATGAGATTTAATTAATTTTTTAACTAAACATTTAAATAATATTATACAAAAGATAAAATGGTAATTAGAGTACTTTGAATGAAGGAAATAATTGAAAGATAAAAATTTAGTCCAAAATTATATATTCCCTTTATATATAGATATAAACAGAAGAAAAAAATATTAATTATATCATGCCAAGAGCCACATACTTGTGGGCAACAAAGTCATAATTGGATTGGATTGGTGTGAAGGGAGTGCAATTGCATCATTATGATGTAGTTAATAGATGGTTGAATCTATAAAGAGTATGAGACCGGTAAACTATTTTATCGTTTGAGTGATGTTAGCAACACTTTCTTTTGAACACTGTAGTTAATACTCATTTTGTTATTGATTTAAATCATTGTAAGTCTATAATTTGAAAATTGAACCCACATAAAGTGGTAGGACATACATTGATTTCATCCAATAAAAGATCGAGTACTAGAGGAGATGTTGAAAAGTGAATGTCGCTAGCATTCATCTTTTATGGTATTGTTATTATTTTTTTTCTTTCAAAGTTGCAGTTTCTCTATTCAATATTGACTCTCAAGCATGGTGTTTTTTATTTTAGGATGTTGATCGAGAGTTTGTTTCTTCTATGAATGTCCTAGATGGAGATTTACAATGAAGAGATAAATGATTTATCGGCTCCTGAACATCGAAAACAGTAGATTCATGAAAACATAGGTTCTTTTCTTTTCTTTTCTTTTCCTTTCTTTTATTTGGAGAGACAAATATGAATTTGTAATTCCCTGAAAAAAGAAAATATGAATTTATACCGTAGTAGATCCCATACCATTTTTCGCATGGTAGTTAATATTATTTCAGATTTTACCCTTTTAAAAAAAATTCTTAATGCTTGCCCCTCCACCCATGAATATCTTGTGCGTTTAATAGTTAATTGAAAGCATTTGTCAAAATGAAGATGAAAGCACTGCTTGTGATAGATGTTGTTCGTGTATCAGTGTTGGACTGTTGGTATTTCACTGTTTCAACTAGAAATTCTTATCTTATTGAAAAGGTCTTTACTTATTGCGTGTGGGGATTTAGCCATTCACTGACATCACGTGTATTTTCTCTCTCCTTTTGTTAAAAAAATGAATAATTATTGTGTGTTCGCCTACTCACATCCAGCCCAAGGTGTACGATTTACATAAACAAAAGTTTAACGACTTAGACTTTGTTTGGAAGGGAAGGAAAATTAGGGCTTTTTAAGGATGAGATCAGAGGAAAAAATAGATAAATCTTTCGAAAATAATTGAATGTGTTTTTTTAGAGAATGATAAAAGAATAAATATGATTAATGTACTTTTAATTTTATGAGTATATCGATATATATTGAATTTGGAAAATTTTCTTAGAATTTGGAGGAACTAAATTTGTGAACTAAAAATTTGGTGGTTTTGGGGAACTAAAAATTTACTCAACATTTGGAGGAACTAAAAATTTGTATTGAAGGAGGGTTTTGGAAACTTAGGAAAGTTTATACGAATTCTTCAAGTTTAATTTTTGTTGTTATAATATTATTAAAATTAAAAATATTAATTATAAGTATTGATTTATTATTCTCTAAAAAAAAAATAGTATTTCAAAAAATGCGAAAGATTTTTCTATTTTCTCATATGTTTTCCACCCATGAGCATGAATCTCCCTTCCAAACTCTCAAACATGGCCAAGGGTAAGTTTAAATGATTACATTTTAGCTTATAACACAGGGGTTATGTTCCATATCGAGATAGCAAGCTTACGCGAATTTTGCAATCTGCATTAGGGGGAAATGCTAACACAGCTATAATTTGCAATTATTAGATATCTGCAAGTTAAGTCTTTTTCTATCCATAGTAAACTATTTCTTTTCCAAAATTTCTTAGGAGCAATAGGTAAACACCTAAAAATTTCGGTTAACTAAATATATGGTCTGTGAAATCACATTTTTTTAGTTGGGTGACCACTATTTTTCCAAAATGTATTTGGTTAATTAAGTGGAAAAATAGTGGTTACGACTCACGCGCATTTTAATTACGAAATTCCAAGTGGTGCACTGCACTAACCACAAGTTACACTCAAAAAACAATTCAATTTTGAAACAACATAGATGAAGAACTTGTCAATATCATCTATAAAGCTAATAAAAAAAAGAGTAGAGATATTTGAACAACCATTTGATACAACTTTTGTGACAACTTATCTTTTCTCTCTTTTCATTGGTCAAAAATAATGGAGAGAGAAAAAGAAAGAGAGAGAATAAGATGATAATGTGAGTATGAGAGAGAAAATGTGTTCTTATACTTGTGCACATACAGTTCAATTTCAGTTTCAGATATCGTATCAAACAATTCAATTTCATTCGACTGTGCACATACATTTCCCTTTTAAAACGTCATTATACTTTGTTATATGTCGAATTAAAAAGAAATCGAGCAATTTTATTCAATTCACATGAAATACTGCAATGATCACCTTCACTTTCATAGTCCAGCCTTTCAAAACAACATATTTCTGTGAAGGAGCTTAATAATACATGGTCTTCAGTTAACATCCCAGCCTTAACCACTTGATCCCAATCGAAGATTATTTTTCCGTTTTGATAACAATCAAAGCAAACAGATTCGTAATAATCACCATATCTCCCAGAAAGAATGATGCAAAAAAATCAAAGCAGACAAGTTACATTTGGGATCAAGAGGAATAACTATTGAAGACTCTCTTGTAAGAAAACCAAACTTGTCCGGAACATGGTCTCCTGGAAGGAAAGTGAAACCAAAATTAGTATAGAAAATTCTATCCCCTTCGTTGTCGGTGATGTGGAGTTTGTGTAATATGTTCTCAAACAATGGTCGTTGAATGGAATCAATGTCCAGATCAGTGCAGTTCATGGCTCTCAACTCTGTCAAGGATGAAGGAAGCTTTGGTAGGGACTTAAGTTTCCTGCATTCATCTAAATTAAGGACTTCCAACTTTGAATTGTTTTGGATGTTTTCAGGGAGAGCTTCTAAGTTGGAACACTCACTCAAATTTAGTTCTCTTAAACATGGCAGTTGATCAAGGATTAACCACAAATTTGATGTATTGATTTGTGGGCATCCTACAAGTTCCAGGTCCATAAGATCATTTGATAACTTGCTCCCAACAATGTTAAGCTTCTTACATCTACTTAGACTGAGACAACTTGGACGAATTTGATCGCTGCTCTTACAAAATATAAATGACCAACATTCAAGTTTAAAGGTTTATATTAAGGAAAACTCCTCCATTTTCTCTGACATTATTGAAAATTCCACGAGAGATGAGCAATCAGTGAGATCGAGTCGTCGGAGAGATTTGGAAGAAATGTTGGTTTTCAGGCTTTCAATATTTTTGCATCCTCTTAAAACTAGAGCTTCAAGCTTGGGGGCAGTGAGAATGGATGGATGGAGCTGAATCAAGCTCTCACAAAAATTGAGAAGTACCACTTCTAGTTTTGGGGCCCGCCCTAGATAAGTCTGGGATCTCAATAAGGTCTTTAGAGTAATCAAGGTTAATCGTCTTCAAATTGTCAAGCTTCTGTAGCAAGAAAGAAACATCACATTGTTTACAGACCATTAAAATCAATTCGTAGTCATGCATGATTCTTCAATAAAAGAGAATCTAAACATAATTAACCATATGTAGAACAGAGGGAATCAACCGTGGCGCGACTGTGTGAATAGGCTTTTGGAATGCACCTATAAAAATAATATATATAATATGGGGTTTGTTAACCTAGGACAACATAAAAACATTATGGTCTAAGTTATTTTCATTTGGACAAAACCTTAATTTATTTATAAGTTTTCACAATTGAAATTGTATCAACTTTATGAAAATACATAAAAACTTATTTATTTGTATAAGCTCAAAACGGACTTGAAGTCTACTTTACGGGTTTGGTGACTTTGACTTCAATGTCACCCAAATACTTTATCAATGAGTCTACTTTACTTTGTTGTGTAAGTTGAGACAATAGTATGCAAACTTTAAGTTTGAGGGGATTCAAATTGAATAAAAATATTGTCATTGGTATACACCCGATATGGCTCCTCCCTTGAGTGTATATCCAAAGACATTAATTACGTTGTACCTGAATTCCATCCCAGAGCTTTTTTAGCTTGCTTCCGCGCATTTCAAGTCGTACAAGTATTTCAGCACAAAAGGCCAATGGCAAGGACTCGAGTGGAAATCCATCCCAATAAAGGTGTCTCAATTTATCAGATAGCCACTCAAGACCTTGGAGGAAGTGCACATTGTAGTGTTTTCCCTCATCTGGCAGCTGCATTTTATTGAATATATGTAGACATCTCAAGTTGGTCATGCTTTTAAAGGAATCAGAGCTCAAGTATAGATCTCTAATTTCTGAAATGTCGAATATGGTAACTTCAACAACTTCGGTTCCCTAAAAAACAAATTTAGAAAAATAATAATTAGCAAAGTTTGTCATACAGATTTATCTTGCTTATATTTCATAATCAAATATACACATGCACTTTTATATAGAAGTAATTGAAACCATCCCTTTACCTTTTTATATTTCAATGCATCACAAACTTCCATGGGATCCCACAATCGACTTCTACTTCCAGGGTTTTTAGGAGATTCTTGCTTAACAATCTCTCGTCCCATTTCTACTAACAAATCATGCATATCTATAAAATTACAAATTCTAAATACTATGAGAGACTTATTTGAAAGGATTTCAATCCCACTTTCAGCAAAGAAATTGCAAGCATCCCATATAGGTATTATGAAATCTCGGTTTATGTATTTTCCCAAAAAGAAGAAGCATGCTATGTCTAGAAATATATCCTTCTGAGTACAATCTAAACCATCAAAACTTAATTTTAACACATCATGAATTCTTCGATTGGGTATCTTTTTGAGCTTTTCCAGTTCACTTTCCCACACTTCTTTGCTTTTGGTACGAAAATTTGTACCTAAAACTTTTAAACCCAGGGGATTACCTCCGCAATAGCCAATTGCTCTTTTTGATAAATCTCCATACCCAATTTTGGGATATTTTTCTCTAAAAGCCTCCAAACAGAATACCTCAAGAGATTCATCTTTGTTCAATCCCTTGACCTCATATATTGCACATTCATTAAATTGACTACATATATGCTTATCTCTAGTTGTGACAATGACTCTACTACCTGGTCCCAAGCAATTATTAACTATGTTAAGATTTTCTGCTTGCTCTAAGGTTGCCACATCATCCAACACAATTAAACTTTTTTTACAAGCAAGTCTTCTCATGGGAATTGGGGTTTCTAGATTAGGTGCATCAGGACGAAGCTCCAACAATTTAGAAAAAAGTTTATTACGTACACCTTTGAGTCCGCATCTGGTTGATTCTTCGCTTACATTTTCAAGTAAACAATGATGATCAAATTGGGAACACAGTTTGGAATGTAAATGTTTCGCTAGAGTGATCTTTCCTATGCCGCCCATGCCCCATAATCCTAGGGCTCTAACATCATTTGACCCAATTTTCAGTAACAATTTAACCTCTTCATACTTTTCCTCAATTCCGAAAAGGTGCTTATTAACTTCAAATGGGTGTCTCAGATTCAATTTTTTCAAAACATCTTCGATGATGTATTTAATGAAGATGGAGTCATTCCTACCATATAAAGAAGAGGAATGAAGGTCAACATTCTAGTTGTGCATAGATTAATTACATAAAATTTATGACCAAGATTGTAGAACAAGAAAGGAACATAAATTATTTCAAAAAGTGATAAATCAAAGACAGAAAGAAGATAATGAATGTTTTAAACTTCTATTATATTCATATATAGAATTAAAAAATAGAAAACAAAAGATGAACATGATTTGAAGTAGTTGTATATTTTAAAACTTTGGAAACAGAGTCATGACATGAATAAAGATGTATAATTTATTTTATTTACTTGTAATTTTGAGAGTACCACCCAGCTAAATTGGCAGCTTCGGTGAGAGCATTTTTCCATTTTTGCACTTTGTCTTTGTTCTGCTTCAAATCTTGTTCATGTTTTTCAAAAGCTAACATATAACTTCCTTTCTGATTCCTCACATGTGATGGATCTATTTCATAGAAAACAGGTATCACAATCTGTCCATTATCTTTCTTGCATTCTAGAATCTTGACGAGTTCATTCAAGCACCATTTTGAGGAAGCATAGTCTTTTGAGAAGATGACGATAGATGCAGACGACTCCTCAATAGCTTTGATCAGTGCTGACGAGATCTCGTCTCCTTTTTCAAGCTCATTGTCATCTATAAATGTTATAACTTTCTTGCTCAGAGCTTCATAAAGATGGCTTGTGAAGTTTCTACGGGTATCCTCACCACGAAAGCTAATAAAAACGTCAAACTCTTTTGGAGTCACCACCCTCGCAAACGAAGAAGAAGAAGAAGAAGAAGAAGAACCAATACTTAGTTGCATGGCCATTGTAAGTAATGCCTAGCAGTAATCACAACCTTACACTAAAAAAACAAAAACCGGGGTTGAAAAGTAAGAATTAGATGACAAGAAAATGATTTGGCAAAATAACAAAAATCAGTGAAAGATGAAAATGATGTTATTATAATAATAAACAAAGTTGATGACTTAGATAGAAATTCAAGTTGAAATAATCATGGATGTGCTCATTTCATACATAGTGCTTTGGTTGATTGCTATATAGTGTTATATATATCAAGTGCCATTTCGTTCGCCATATATCATGATCAACATTTTTTATGCACTGTTTGTAAGTCTTCTCTCTAGTTTAAAGTGTCCTTTCAGTAGCACTGCGGTTCTTATATCCCTTTGTCGCACACATGTCATAACTTCATTGGGTTGGTGTGGGGACTGCACCGTTACGATGTAGTAGTTTTTTTGGCTGATTTGATACTTTAAGTTATTTGTTGGTTACATTTTTGTCTCATAAGTTATTAACGTTACAATTTGGTCCCTTAAGTTAGTATTTGTCAGCCAAATAAATCCTCACCGTAGTCTTTTGCCAAAACGTTAAATAGGCACATGTGAACGGTGACAACTTGCAGTGTGTATCTACCTTAAACATTGGGTTAACGGTTTTGACGGTGGAGATTTATTTGGTTGACGGAAGATAACTTGAAGGGACCAAATTGTAACATTAATAATTTATGAGACTAAAATGTAACCAACAAATAACTTAAAAGACCACATCATTAATTAAGCCTCGTTTTTTCTTTACCAACACCATTACGATGTAGTTAATCAACAATATAAGAATTGTTAACATAAATATTCATATAAGAAAATTAATACGATAAGATTTTGAAAATTTCTGAATATTTTCAAAATATGAACATAAACATAGTATTTGTATTAAATATTGTTATTTTATATGCAAATTACCTTAAATATTTTGCACCATATTGTTTGTAGATTTTATGTATTTATAGAAGCGGAAACAAATTTTTATGTTTCAATTTGATAAAATTTTGAAACATACTTTACCAACAATATAACAAATATAATATCTTAAAAAAACAAATATAATTTTTTTTATGGCACCAACAAAATAGCATACATTCTTATAATCAAATTTGTTTAAGAATATAACTGAAAGGAGAAAAAGTAAGCCCAAAACAACTTATTTTCTTTATATATAGTATATATATTATCTTCGATGAAGTGATGGTTTATTATGGAAAGTGTACCAATATTTGTACAAATAATATAGAGATAAGTGAGTTTGTCTCCACATGAATTGTTAATTTTTACTACTCAATTAATTAATACTTAAAAGAGAAATGCTAGGAACACATATTTTAACACTCTCTTTAATCGGTTAAAATCTACATGGGACTTACCAAATGTATATGGTGCCCACATGATTTGTGAGGACTCATGTGAATTTTAACCAATCAAGGAGAGTGTATTGAAAAATGGATGTTAAAATGTGTGTTGCTAACATTCTTCTAGTATTTAATTATATGTAAACTTAGGGGGAGTTTGCATAGGATTTGGTTTCGGAATTAAAATAAACAAAAACTAAATTTATATAAAAAAATAATAATTTAATGACACCAACAAAACAACGCTTTATAATCCTTCTTCTTCGCCTCCTTCCACGTCGCCTTTTGCGCATCTATTAGGTTTCCACGCAGCTCCTCCACCTGGAGTTCACAACCTCCAACATGTCTTGAGATCCAAATTAAAAGAACCTTCATTTGTGCAATCTTTCGTGGTTCATTCTATTGAACATGAAAAGACTTCCAAGAAAATTATTTGAATTTGTTGTCATGATTGCACATCTTCTTGTCAAGGCCGAACCTAGCTCACGATACCAATTGTTGGAACAGACAATATAGTTTGTAATTTGAGATAGAAAACAAGAAAGATTTTGGATATGCTTTCTACTATTGAAATAAATGAGAATGGATTACATCACGTAGATGTAGAGATGCTTATTTATATAGACTATACAAGTCCTATGTAGGTTACAAACTCTACCTCAACAAAACAGTTACTACACAACTTGACTACATTTAACAAACCTGAATTAACTAACTTCCAACAGTATATACCAGAAGTCGTCTACTAAGTATAGTAACATTTATACACAAAATATGCATACACACATTAAAAATACTACCTTTTTTTTAACATAAGTAAAAATGACAAAATAGGCTTATAAATAAGAAAGGAGGTAGTATGTTCGATATGTTCGATAAGCTCTATTCATAAAAAAAGAAGATATGTGATAAGCTCTCTTAATCTTTTATAACTATGGAAACTAAAAATTAGGGTTCTAGTTCTAAACTAAAAAGAACAATCTAGAAAATTAAAGAAACTTTTCTTCATTCATTCTGGTTAAGTTAAAAAGACTACATATATAGTAAGACAACTGGATAATGAAATAAAACGCCTAAAGATTAAAGATCCAACTAAACAACAAATAAAACAAAAGTTTAAATATTATATATCCTACATATAACTTAAACTTCTAAATTATCTTTTTAATTCTAATTGCATGCTCTATCAATAGTGCCATCTAGTTGTTGGCAAACAAAGTCAACAATTTATGTATGGTTATTCTTATTCAGCTAGCTATACTCAGCCATATCTAAGGGCTTGAAATATTTGCCATCAATAATATAAGTTCCAATGCTGCGCCGCACTGCCCACACATCTTCTTGCTTTTTTGAAACAATTCTGCAAAAGTGTGATATATAATTAACTACATCAGCATAATTTTATTCATTTGACTATGCTCAAAACAAAGATTGAACTTCACATAATTTTTTTTCTAAAGATTAATTAATTGATATACCTTTAGATTTTACCAAATCAATTAGTTTCTACTGCTAGTGTGTGTAAAATTTGAAACAAAAAAAAATGACGAAAAATTAAGAGATGAGGCAAAATACCTTCCAACATCACCACGTTTGTATAAGCCAAAATTGGGGCAGTAAACCGAATTAGATGCAGTTTTGATCATCTTTGGAGCTTCAATGATAATAATGGGAGACCCTTTATCCAACTTGGAACGTTTTTCAAGCAACTCATTCTCATGATCTGATGAGTCTTTTGGTTCACATGACCTTGGCAATGCTATTGAAATATTTGGTATCTGTTGTTGAATTTTGATTTTGGTGTCGACCTTCAAATATGGCTTGGTGGTAGAACAAGAAATGGACAAAGACATAGCTTTTTCTACACTGTTTATAGCTTTTGCAGCTAAAGTGGTCTTTCCTATGCTGCCCTTCAGTGACGATTTCTCTTTATACTTTTTCTCAATTTTCAACAAGTTTTGTATTAACTTTTTTAGAAACATCTTTGACGATGAGATGAATGAAGTGAGATTCAATCCTATCATATGAATGAGGGGGAAAGAAGGTTAACATTCTTGTCGTGCAGATAGTAATCAAATAAAATTTATGGTCCACATAGTAGAGCAAGAAGAATAAGAAAATATTTCAAAAAGAATGATAATCCGAAACCATAGTGAAGATAATGAATATTCTAAACTCAAAAATATTGTAAAAGGTCCACCTTTGAACAATTTTGAGAGGTTCTTATTGAATGCATCATACTATTCATATAATCATAACAAATGAGAAGACTCATAAAGCAAATAACTTAAGTTTTAGGTTAAGTAATGTGTCCCTCTCATTTATGTGATTGCACTTGGTTCAATGTCGATGATCCCTCGGAAACCCTCTTGACCCAACAAAAAAGAAAAGATGGATATGATATGAAGTAGTTTTTATTAGAAATTTGAAAATAGACAAGTCATGACATGAATAGACATTAGGTAGATAATTTATTTTACTTGCCTACAATTTCGATAGTCCCAACCAGCTAAGTTGGCTGCTTCAAAAAGAGCGTCTTTCCATTTTTGCAATTTGTCTTTACTGTGCTCTAAATCTTGCTCCCGTTTTATAAAAGCTTGCCCAGTTAGAACATCTTTCCATTTGTGCAAGTTGCTTCTACTAAGTTGTAAATCTTGCTCGTGTTTTAGAAAAGCTTCCCCGAAACTCCCAAGCTGAAATCTAACATCCGATGGATTTATTCCGAAGAAAACAGGTATCACAATTTGTCCCAAATCTTTTTTGCATTCTAGAATTTTGACGAGTTCATTCAAGCACCATTTTGAAGAAGCATAATCTTTTGAAAAGATGACTATAGATGCGTATGACTCCTCAATGGCTTTGATCAGTGATGATGATATCTCATCTCCTTTTTCAAGATCACTGTCGTCCATAAATGTTATAACCTTCTTGCTCAGAGCATCGTAGAGATGGCATGTGAAGTTTCTACGAGTGTCCTCACCACGAAAACTAATAAAAACGTCAAATTTTTTCGGAGACACCACAATAGAAGAAGCTTGAACATTTTGCAGCATAGCCATTATGTGAAACTTCAAGTGCTGCACTTAACTAATCACAATGTTAAACTCAAAAATAAATTATGTTTGAACTTGTAAAGGAAAAAAAATCGGAAATAGAGTTTAAATCAGTAAAATACTTGTGCATTTGCATACCTCCACTGATTTTTGTTCGATGGTTAAATGTGCTCGTTTGTTTTTGGAAGATTTCAAAAAATCAATGAATCTAACTTATTAGTAAGTGATAAGCATTTGTCTCGTATATAAATTTTATAATAAATTATAATTATGAATGACAAATATTTGTCTCATATCTTTAAATTAGGGATAGTTATATGTCTCCTGTTTCATTTTTATTTATCATTGCAAAATATTAATCTAATTTTTCTTTATATCAATGTCAAAGATTTATGGAATTCTTTAGTTATTAATCAAAAATATGTGTCACGTGTTTATATAAATATATATATATATCAATGACAATTATTTTCCATAAAAAAATCAATGACTATTATTTGTCCCACAAGTCTTTATGTATTTGTGTCAAACATTTGTTCCGTGTGTTTTTTATGTATAAAAGATAAATATTTTGCTTGTGTTTATTTTATATGTGTGAGTGACAAATATTTACTCTTTTTTTTATTTATGAGTGACAAATATGTCCCATGTTTTCTTAAAAAAAAATATATATGTCCCATGTTTTTTCATATTTGTCAATGATAAATACTTATCTTTAATTTTTTTTATTTATCAATGACAAACATTTCTCTAGTATTTGTCACATAAGAGTAAAATAAAATTGAGTCAAAGTGAGTGAAAAAATGAAAGGAAGAGTTAAAAAAAAGTTCAGAAAAGAGAGAAAATGAGAGAGAGAAGATAATAATTTTTTTCAAAAAATAGAAATAAAAATAGTGAACCGTGAAAAATAAAATTAAATTGGAACGAGAGAAAGATAATATGTGGGTGGCGTGTGAGAGAAAGAAGAAGAAAAAAAAGGAGGGAGAGGGAGAAAAAAATAGCGACTATAATTGAAATAAGATAAGGTTTTGCTTTTTTGATAAAAATTGGAAAATGAACTCTTGTTTAGTTATTATGACGAAATTATGCTTAATTTTTGCTTAATTACTCTTTCATAATTGCAATCTCCATTTATTTTTATAAATTGAGAGGATCTCAACTCCTCCTCCTCAAATGCTTCCAATGCTAACCGGTGGTCATTCACTCTCTAAGGCTTCAACTACATGTAACGGATGGAGCTCGACATTGATGACACACTGCTCCGTAGCAGCTCTCATTCAAGCAACCAATTGCTTGAAACCAATCCTATAAAAAGTCTCCTTTACAGCAAATGCAAGGTACACATTATTTACCAAATTTTTACCTCATTCGTTGCTCTCCTACCGACTTAAATATCAGATTCTTTGCAGGTACCCTCCTACCAGCATCTTGACGATTACTGTTCGACTAAGGTCATCATTGTGATCACTCATGGGATGTAGGGTGTGGTATTTATTTTTTTAACCATCAGTAAAAGAACAGGATGAAAAATAAGAAGTGATAAGGGGTTAAATTAAAAATGGGGGAAATGAAGACAGTCCCGATTAACCCAACTTATTGTAATTGTAATAATAAGATAAGAAGAAGAAGTGATAACAAATATGAGATGAGAAAAAGACTCTACACAGATTCTTCACCGGACAGACAGTAACTGTAATAAAAGAAAGGAATAATATAAAGAAGAACAGAAGAAAAGGCAAAGCTAAATTACCTCTGCTCTGCGAGACTGAATGGTGGATGTGGGCAGTTCAAAGTCAATAAATTAGCCAAGAGTTCAAATTATGGATGTAGCATTTAGTAATGCTTTGGTCGAGTACTATATATGGAGCAGTAGTGTAATACATATATAAATAAATCACTACCTTAAAAAACTGACTGAAATAACAAGCACATTTTTTATTTTTATTTTACTAAAGTAATAGCAAGTACTATTTCGTGGAATGTTGCAGGAAATTACTATTTCGTGGAACTCTCCGCTAAGCAAAGTGTTTGTTTACTTGACCTATTCTTTTCTATAACTAAACAAGAACAATTAACATTTTTAATTGAACGAGTGATAGACTTATTTGATAATAGCTTAAGTGATATACTTTCGCAAATGTGGCCAATCAAAATTTTAATTTGTTTGTTTAATTGAATGAGTGCATGTACTGCATTAGTATTAGTATTGAGAATCCTCACAACACACTAGAAGAAATTTGTAAACAGAATACGTGTTTAGTATAATTTACAATTTCTTGTGTAATTGTGTTTAGTTTAACAATAAAGTACCTTATTCCAATCGTCATCTTGTACCTTAATTCAATTTAAAACTACCTTAGTTAAATAAATTAATATCTAAATGGACACAAGACAAAAAATAGGTGTCACCCATCATAAAGTAAGAAAATTTTATACATATGAACAAAAGGTTTCATTCAAGTAACAACAATGTGGTGCAAGGTATATTGTCTGTCCCATTGTTCGGTTCTAATTAATGACGTGGATACACCTTTGCATGGATTAGAAGGACGAAAAGAATGGAAAGTAGACAGAATCTGTGACGCGAACGATGCTGGAAGTGTATAAGTTTCATTTGTAGTGTTTGTACTTTGTAGAGCTAACATCTAAAAAGTATTAAATGGATTTCACTAATAAACATCTAGAAAGTATTAAATGATTTCACTAATAATTCAAGAATAATACTTAGTAAATATTGTCATACATATTTATATTTATCTTGCTTATATTTCATAATCAAATATATACACATGCGTTTTGCTTATATTTCATATTTACCTTATTATATTTTAAGGGTGTGCAGGACTGAGCCAGGAATTTAAAGTTAAGGGGGCCGAGTATAAGGAACATTTTTTTGAGCGAACAAGAAACATAATTTGATTGAAATAATAACTTTTCAAATACAAAAGGTATATAATTTAAAGTTTTAGCCAGTCTTTACTTATCTCTCGGTCGAACTCTAGATCACTGTAACCTCTTTTTATTTCCAATTTTTATTTTAGGTTTTAATTTGCTCTTTATTTTTTAGTTTTAAAAGAGTCTTTTATTTTGCAAAATTATTTCATTATGGTTCATTTTTTTTTTTGAAGGATTATGGTTCATTCTATTTAAAATGTGTTGTGGAGATGACCGTATCGATATATTTTACAAAATATGAGATATATAATTTAAAATAATATGAAATATAAAATTAATGATATTAGTTGTCAATTATTCTAGTAACATGGTAAACATTTTAATTAGATTAACTGGGGGACCATGTCTTAATATATATTTTATGAAACATTTTAATCCTTAAAAAAAATTAAACATTTTAATATATTTTAGTTGTGTAGTATATTAAAAAAAATATTTAAAAATGTGAGGGGACCATAGCCTCTATCACTACTAGAATCCAGCGATCGACCTGCGGATATTTCTGCAGAAATCAATCCGAAGGAATACTTGCGGATTTTCCTGCTGTTTTCATTTTACCGAGGACATTTCCGGCGAACCTTTCACCGCAAGAAAATCCGCAGGTAACTCTAACTTTTGCTGAGGTTTTTATATCCTGCGGAATGTTTTGGTCACTTTTCCTCCGGAATTGTTTAATTTTTTATTTTTTTAATTTCTTCATGAAATTTTAAAAAATGAAAGATTTTGAGTATCTTATTTTTTTTCCTCTTTACGTAGTGAACATGGAACTTATAATTTTTAATTTAAGTTAAAATGAAATATCAAACTATTTTTGTCGATTGTAATTATTTTTTATACATATTAAATGTTAAAATATTTTAAAAATTAATAAATATTTTAAGATCTTAGAATGTGTTTATCTTAAGGTCTGAATCTAATCTTTTTGTTGGTATGAATCTTACCTTTTTGCTGATTTTCCTTTTCCTTCTGATATTTACTTACATTGGTGATCCTATATTTCATTGTTTTTTAGTACTTCTCTTAAAGAACACCTCAGTCACATTTTGAATAAAAGGAAAGCTTCAACTTTATGGAATTATAAACATTGAAGAGGTACTTGAGTTGTGTTTAAGAGGACTTCTTGTTTTGAAGGAAAGTGTCATGGTGGTTCACTCTTCTTTTCCTTAGTTATACATAACTGATTTTTTTAAATAATTATGTTACTTCGTTCATTGATTTTTAAGGTCATGTGAACATCTTATGTTAGAGGATCAATTCATGTTAAAAAGGAGAGACATTTGCAATGTTTTCCTCTTCTCAAATGCTCTCGGTTTCTTTACTTGTCCTGTATCAGGATCTTTGTATTCTGTATTCACGCTAGTATCAAGGTTTTGCCTCAGAACCTCGATTGGTATTTTTGATGGTATTAGAACAATTAGATTGTTCACATGGTAAGATTACCTTATTTTAGGAAAATACTTAAACATGCACTACCATTGTAACTTTAAGCTTAACTTGAAACGTATTCTACGCATTTCTGTTTGAATACTTAAACAAGTATAGTTGTTTTTTGGTAAATAGGAAACCAACTTATGCTTGGTTATGTATTGTATGGTAAGTTGAACGATGGTTGGTATTTAATTATGAATATAGTCTTTAGAAAGAATAATTATAAAGGTCACTGGTGTTGGTGTATATTATAAATTGTTTCATTTGGTAATTTGCTGAAACTACAAAAACGTTTGCAATTCTAAGACAGTTTTTCTGTTCTTCAGTTTGGATTCTCTATATTAGTATGCAGTTGTTGCTGTCAATAAATCAGTAGCGTTGGATCAAGATCAGACCATTTATGTTATAACTTCAGTAAATATGATTTAAAATGCAATTTTGAATATGAGGTGTCTGAGATTAATCCAACAGTGTTGATTTCGTTAATGCAGCAACTGCATTCTTTTACAACTGCAGGGAATCTAGATTTATAAGTGCCACTGTTCGATAAAGAATAAACTGATTTCATTAGTAAACTGTACATTTCTCACCTCATTAGTTATCGATCAGATACTTATCTCGGATGATTCATTTTAATTGATGTGTAAACATTGGTGCATTTGTAGAATATTGCAAAGTTATTTCATGCAAATTAGTGTGTTTACTGGAAGTTCTTTTTTCATTTTTAAGGTAGAATTTTCGGAACAATGAACAAAAGAATGATGTGTGTGAATACGTGAAAAGATTGAAGATGCCTTATGGTCATGCTTCCAATTTTTGTTCTCTGTTTTGTTAATGCGTATAATACATAATATAGCTTCTATAGGTCATGTATCATAAGCTTTTGTCAGATTAATTAGTTGCTGAGTATATATCATGGTATGGCTGCTGTGCTTTGATGCAGGGTGTTATGTCCACAATTTTTCAAATTGGCAGAGGACTAAATGCGGTTGACTGTAGAAGGTTATAAACGTTGTGGCTCGAAGCAAGTTGTTAATGGTGCAATTAGAAGAGATCCTACTCCAGCATTGACAGACTGAATCACAACTTGGTAATTTATTTATTGGTTTTGTACATAGGTCTTTTGTGCACAAAATTGTACGTTCCTGGATGTTGATTCTATGTACATGTCTGGTTTTGATTGGTCATAAATAGGGTAAGAACTTATGCAGTAGTCTATTGCCTCAATTGTTTGAGGAATAATCCAAGGAACAAAACATGAAATACAAGGTAATTTCATGCCCTTTCACCAATATATAGTTGACTAACTAATTTAAACTTTCTTAGTATGTCACCATTAAAGTTTTCAGGGATCAAACAATTATCATTGGGGGCGTTTGTTTCGGTGACACACAAGTTATACCCATGAATAACTTACCCGGGAATAAAAATATGAAAATTCGATTCCTCGGTATTTTTTTAAAAAAGTGTTTGGCAAATAAGATGACATTCCTGGAAAAATCGGAAGTTACAAAAAAAAAAAATTTAAAAAAATCTATGTAGGATTTTATGGGAATGCACATTCTCATTTTCTCCCATGGGAATAAGGGAAGTTATGGTAAGTTACTTCATTTCCAGAAACCTTTATAACCGGGAATATTTTTTTCTCAATCTTATAACAAACATGGGTATAATCATTCCCTAGCCATGTATTTCCAAGAATATCATTTTTAAACTTCAAACAAACACCCCCATAGTGTTAGTGCTAAAGAACATTGATTATAGTGTTAGTGCTGAAGAACTGCGGTGTCAGTTTAGCCCAAGTGGCACAAAGTGTGTTTCTCTACCCTAGACAAGACCGAAGTTTGTGAACAGTTTTAATGATTAGTTGAGTTGCTTTGATTCTCTAAGCCACTAAGGTGGTGTTAGTGTAAACATTCATTTGAAATTTTAGTGTTTTTAAAGGCTATGCATATGATAAGGTTGTATAGTACAAGTAGTTTGTTATGCGTCTGCTCATACACACTCTAATTTGTCCTAGTAGATGAAATGTTTAAAATTTGTATCTACGGTAAAATAAATTAATTGGTTTTAAATACTTAACTTATATTATATTTTCATTGTTCTGGAATGCATTCAAGTGCACTATTTTTTTTTAAATAATTAAATCCATTTCCTGCGGATTTACCGGCGGAAAATAATTTCCTTTGGATTTTCCTGTGTTCTTTGTTACGTAAGTACCTGCGGATATGTTCTAGGAAAAGTACACACGGCCAGGAAAACTCCATTAACACTGGCCAAAAGTTTCCTGCGGATCTTAAAATCCTCAGGAAACAATTTCCCACGAAGTAGCAAAATTTTAACTAGAATCCGCAGGAAAATTGAGAGTTTCTAACTAATAATATGATCATTATTGTAATGTCTCAGACTAATTTGGTTGATAGTTTTTTTAAAAAAATATGGCCAAATATTCACAATTTAAAACATCACAATAATGTATAACAGTATCATGAAGTAAAACAATCATATTCGTGATTAATACCAACAAAAGCAAGCAACGACAACAGAATAAAATTAATTAGGATGGGAAAAAGGCTCTAACAACTTTATGGGTGCACTTTCACATTGAAAAGATAAACTTATCACAGGCATACAACTTTATGTTACTAATCCTCTGCATCAAGGGATCCTGCTGAATAAAAGTTTAGATGCTGTCTTAATGTTTTGCTTGAGAAATAGACTTTTTGCCTCTTCCGGCAGGTGCTTCAACAATTAGTTCCAAAATCGTCACTAAATGATCAAGGAAGACAATTGTTCAAGCCATAAAAGTTGTAGCTGTTTCAGCCAGCTGTAACAAGGGGCTACAGGCGTAAAAACTTGAAGACTTTAATGTTGTTGTTTTTCTTTTGGCATTTGGATGATCACAATGCTAGTTTTAAGTTTGTAACTAATAAGATGTGCACGAATTCGGAAGTGCTTAACCTATAAATAGGCTTAGTCTTGCTTTGGTTTGGCGCCACTTACCACCATAGAACTATTGTATTTCCATTTTCATTTTAATAAAGTTTTCTTGTTTTTATTTTGTTTACTTTAATGGTCGAGGTGGTATGCTTTTTTACACTGATATGGAAAAATGTACCCGTCGGAGTTCTCTCTTCTCTCACCTCAACGGCTTTCTCCGGTGACTGAACCTTGCTCAGATGAAGCTCTAGCTTGTGTTTTTCCACCGATTATGCCTGATTCATTCTCCTTTATGCAAGATTCCTCCTTATTCCTTCAAGATTCATCTCGTTTCACTGGTTTCAGCTCCTGCTGGGTTTAACGCGATTTGCTCCGATGAAGCTCCGATGCAGCTTAAGCTTGTGATTTTCCACCGACTCTGCCTGATTCATTCTCTATTCTGTTGATTCCCGATCTACGCCGGTGTTCTGGACTCTGATGGTGTGTCCTTGGCCGTTTACGGCTGCTCTGGATGCTTCGATGTCAAAACCCTCTGAAGTCGAGAAATCCTTTGCTCAAGTGTTATCAGATTCATGTGATATTCCACTCAACCAACTTCCTCCTAAGGTGATTATAGGAGATACGGTAAGGGTTAAGATTACGCAAGCTGAATTGGATTCTGGCATCTCTGATTGTCGCATGAATCTACATGGTCGAATTACTCTTGCTAAGGGGGATCCTCCTCTAACTTCTTTGGCTCTGAAGAACAAACTATGCAGATTGTGTCCAACCCTGAAAGAGTGGAGTGTGCTCCCTTTAGGAAGGAGATTTTTCGAATTCCAATTTGGCTCTGTTGAAGACATGAGGAAAATCTGGGCTTTGGGAGTTGTTAATCTGAAGCCTGGCATCTTGTGCTTCTACTTCTGGTCGAGAGCCTTCAAACCACACACCCAAGTTCAAACTCATGCGCAAATTTGGGTCTGGTTGATGCAGTTACCTCAGGAATATTGGAGAAAGAAGACGTTATTTGAGATTGCATCTGGTTTGGGAACCCCCTTGACCATAGATGAAGCTACTCTCTCCAGAAAGTTTGGTCTTTATGCTCGGGTTCTGGTGGATGTTGATTTATCTTCTCAGCTATTTGATTCGGTGGTAATGGAAAGTGAAGGTTTTGCTCTGCCTATATCAATTCAATATGAGTGAAAACCTCTGTTTTGTGTTCAACGTAAGATGTTGGGTCATTCTACTCAGAATTGTAAGAAGCTTCAGAAGGATTTTTCCCATAAAGATTGTTAAGAAAATGCCAATTGAAGTGCCGATAGTGCAGCAACAACTCATTGAGGTTTTGAACAACAATGTGCAGCATGATAAGAATAACATTGAGACTGATGAACTCGACCAGGAACCAGATGCTTTCGATAGGGGGTCTCTTAATTTGATTCAGGAGCACGATAGGGCTATTGATGATGAGGTTGTTACAACAATCTTGCAGGATTCAACTCACGGTCATGTTCTAGCCCTACATAACTCATTTAACTTGCTTGAAGATGATTTTGAACAACCTGCTGCAGAGGCTGGATTAGTGGTTTCTCACAAAATCACTGAGTTGCAGGATACTTTTGTGGATAATGTGGAGACTGCCACCAAGGGGGATGTTAACCTGATTCGAATAAACACTCTTGAGACTCCTAGTGAATTGAAAAAAGGAAATCTCAGAGTGTGGTTTTGGATTCAGGTGCGCATGTGATGAATGATGGTACTGAGAGGCCGGTTTTCCTCATACCTTCCTCTTCTCCCCCTCTGCAAGGTAACAAAATTGAGAGACCTTCTTTCCTCAAGGTTACTCTTGACAACACCACCTCCCATCCATCTATGTCGCAACCTGTAACTATCAGCTATGATAGTTTGACGAGTGACAAGCTCCCTCCAAACCAAAACTTGGCTTCTGCCTCCAAACCCTCTCTCCATTCTGCTACAGCCCTTGAGAGTGTGCAGATTCTCTCTAAAAAAATTTGGTGGGGG
>Ga0315914_1003409_pt1 | contig 24141 bp, 5 predicted proteins | sample MpolenodulesMG_FD_203920 | JGI IMG/M metagenome (GOLD analysis project Ga0315914, IMG submission 203920) | Medicago polymorpha root nodule microbial communities from Los Angeles, California, United States - elongated nodules | ecosystem: Host-associated > Plants > Roots > Nodule | place: USA... | reverse complement strand
GCAATGCACTAGTTGAGTCACTTTCCAACCAAATATTCCACCACCTATTGGCTGCCGCATGCTCCATGGCTAAGATAATAGCCGTCACTTCAGAATGGAACACCGAAGCCTCCCCAATGTTACAGCAAAAAGCACCAAGAAAAGCTCTCGTAGAATCTCGGAACAGCCCACCACAAGCCGCAAGACCAGCAATCACGGAACCGTCAGTGTTGACCTTCGCCCAAGGAGCCGTAGAAGCCTTCCACAACACCGGAATGATATCTTTTACAGTACGGCAATGTGAATCAACCGCAAAAGAGTCTAGCAGAGGAAAGTCCGATGGTAACCATTTCCCACCCGAGGCGTTACTAGACATAGCCACCAAGGAGTGAATGCGCACCTTTGCAGAGTGAAAGGTTGTAGCTTTAGAAGAAAACCGTAAATCATTCCTAGCTCTCCAAATCGTATGGACCGTATGAATAACAGCAGCTAGGAATATTTCCGCAATCTGAGAAGAGCACTGATGAGGGATGCAAGATAGGAGAGAGAGAGGCAAAGTACAATCAATAGCACAGTTGCGCTTACCGCCAAGCCAATTCCAGAGACTCATTGCAAAGGGGCACTGAAGAAATATATGTTCAGACGATTCATCTGTACGTAAGCAGAAGCAACATACAGAGACAATAATACAACCATGAGTCCGGAGATTTTCATCTGTAGGCATTCTTCTATGCATTAGACGCCAAAAAGTGAAAGAATGAGAAGGAGGGATACCTCCCTTCCAAATAAGTTCCGCCCATGGAAGCTGAGGGGCTGCCAGTTTAAGAAATTGCAGTGCCATTTTCGAGGAGAGCTTACCGTCTGCTGCATGAGACCAAACAAAGGTGTCCGGGAGAGGAACCCGTGGTAAAACGATTGAGGCAAGCCTATCTGTCACGTCATCAATCATTAGTGTTGGAGGCAAATTCCAGCCGCCATCCAAGATAATGTCCGACACTTTACCAGTGAAACCGGGATGGAAAAACGGATCAACATTAAATAAATCAACAAGAGGGACACCAAGCCAATTGTCATTCCAAAGCGATATATAATCCCCCGATCCCACAATCCACAAGGAATTAGCAAGAACCGTGTCAATTTGAATTTTAACGCCATACCAGACAGAAGATTTAATATAATGACGAAGAGGTTTACCATTAATGAAAAATCTACGTTTCATGAGCGCTGCCCATTGGGAGTCAGTTGCTAGGAGATTCCAAGATAACTTTAAAATTAAGGCCTCATTAATCATGCGTGTTGGCTTCAAATCTAACCCACCTTCCGCCCACGGACGACTAATACGCTTCCAAGAGACCGTGCAAACCTTTGTTGAGAGAGCGTCACCGCTCCAAATGAAGTTCTTAATCCAAGTATCCAATAATCGAAGCAGGCGTCGCGGCCACATATAGATATGAAAAGAGTAGACCAACATGCCGTGAATAATAGACTTCACCAGTTGAACCCGACCCATGATGGAGAGCAGAGAACCCTTCCACGTAGATAACTTAGTCTTGATCCGGTCGGTGATACTTTGGAAGTGGGTAACCTTAGGCTTGCCAAGAAAAATGGGGCACCCCAGATAAATGAGCGGTACGGTTCCCACGGAAAAGCCCAACATGTCCAAAATCATCTGAGCTCTCGTAGAATTCATAGCACCAGTATAAAAGCGGCTCTTGGTATTAGTAATAACCTGACCAAACACCTCTGAATAACTCTGGAAAATATTAAGAAGAGTACGGATATTACGCTTAGTTCCTGTGCAAAAAATCATAACATCATCAGCGTATAAGATGTGTGTGGGTAAAACGACCCCACGACAATAAGCCATAGGCAGGAGACGCCCTGATGCTGCCGCCATCGATAAAGCTCTACTAAGGACCTCTTCAGCAAGGCAAAATAGAAGCGGGGACAAAGGATCCCCTTGCCGAACCCCTCTGGAACAAGTAAAATAACCAACAGCCTTGCCATTCACTAGGATCGACAACCTAGCTGACTTCAAAATAACCAAAATCCAATTCACAAAGGTTTCAGCAAAACCAAACTTTCTGAGGACCTCAAGCAAGAAATTCCAGTCCAAAGTGTCAAAAACCTTGGCAATATCGACCTTCAAAGCGACATTACCACCATATTGTTTTTTCCCAAGAGAGTTAATCGCTTCAGATGCAAGTATAACACAATCGGAAATATTACGGTCACGGATAAATCCACGCTGCTCAGTGGAGATTATTCTCATAGTGATGGGCACCAATCTGTCTGCAAGAATTTTAGTAATAACTTTGAATTGGAAATTTGCAAGAGCGATAGGGCGATAGTCCCCCATAACACGCGGACCAGGAACTTTCGGAACAAGGACAATCAAATTGTTATTAAAATTGTCAGGAAGCGCATCTGTAATAAAAAAATCTTGGACCGATTCGATCACATCATCACCTACAATGTCCCAATACGTTTGATAAAAGTGTCCGCCGAAACCATCTGGTCCCGGGGCTCGATCCCCATTAAGAGCAAACACCGCATCCTTTATCTCGACGCGTTGAGGAACGCGCATCAACATTCTATTTTCGGTGATAGAAACCATAGAAGGGATTGTTTCTTCAATTAAGTTATTAGGAACACAGTTATTAGCAACTGAAAAAATGGACTGGAAATGATTGACCACATGTACCTCAATGTCCAAAGGGTCAGTGATAACTCGATCACCATCTTGCCTGTTAACATTGCCGAATACCGTTCTATTCCAATGAGTAAATATTTTCTTCATGTGTCTAAGCTTGGCCTGGAGCCGAGACAACCCATGACCACGGAACCTCGTAGTCCAATTTTCTAAAAGGATCTTCCGGCAGTCCTCATGCAAAGACCAAGTTTTAAAGAATTTGAAAGTACCCACACGATTTACCACAGAAAAATCAAAAGACAGCAGAAGCGGATGATGATCCGATTGATGCCTCACTAGAGCGGAGCAAGAGGTGCTACGCCAAAAATTAATCCAATCCTCATTACAAATAGCCCTGTCAAGGCGGAGCATAACATTTTCGGAACCAAGTCTGCCATTAGTCCAAGTGTAAAAAGCACCTACTGTGTTGAGATGAGTTAGTAAATTAGCATTAGACCAATTAAAAAAAATCCAGACAAGATAAATTTGAAGGAGGGCAGCGACCACGCTTCTCATGAGCACCCATCACCGCATTAAAATCTCCAAGAAATAACCAAGGACCATGAAAACGACCTTGAAGATGGGTCAAGTCCGCCCAAAGTTGTCGACGTTTCAAATAGAGTGTGCTAGCATAGATAGCAGCAATATATACACGTGACTGGTGACAAGATATTTGTAAAGCTATGCATTGATCCGACACAAACAAAACAGTAGAGGAAACATCATTGCCCCAAAGCGCCCACAGATTCGGCTGTAAATTATCTCTAACATTCAGACAATATTTAGAAACTCCAATATTATTCCAATACCACGAGGGTACATGGTCAAAAGATATCATCGGCTCCGCGATGAAAATAATAACAGGATTATGTGATAGACATAAATTTCGTAAAGCAATTTTAGTTTCAAAATTACCGATACCGCGGATGTTCCAATAGAGGACATTCATGATGAAGAAGAAGGAGGAGTACCCTTGGTTCGGGTATTGTACACAGCCCTGCCTAGCACTTGCTTTTTTGCATCTTTTTGCTGCTTTTTGGATAACACTTGTGTAAATCCTTCCTCCGCCATTCGTTGGCCATATTCTTTAATACGCGCCCAAATGTCCAAGTCATGTTGGACATTCTTTGCAATTGGAATATCATGGTGCTGAAACTGTGCTTCACGTTCAGTGACCGTGTTCGTAACAGCTGAACTTTGTTCAACCTCTAGGTAAATGTGAGACTGTGAAAATTGAGGGTGGAGATAACATAGTCCTTGATTTAACTTTGCCGCTTAATAATACAAATATGTTAATAAATCCTAATTCGGCTAACAAATTTCGAGATTGTTAGACCAGAAGACTTGCAAATATTCAAACTCAAAATCTCTGTTTGTTTGTGTGTTAGTTTTTAACCGACTATCATTGAATAAAATCTAAAACAAATAAAGGTCTTGTTAGCTTTCAATTAATTATCATTGCATCTAAAACAAATAAATGTCAGTGACTAGAAACATAGTTTTTAAACATTTCAATATGGGTCCGCTGACCGGTGTCTCCAGGGCACTGGTTAAGCATACCATAAAAGGGAATTATTACCATAAAAGGAAATTGTTTTTGATTTTATTATAAATTAATTACACAATTTCAATGCATTAACTACTATATAATTTCCTTTTTATATCCTTAACCAATACTCCGGGGGCACCGGTTAGCATTTCCCTTTCAATAGATACAACTACTCTTTAAAAAAATTAAATATTTCAATTTTAAATGCATTAAATATACATATTTTGATAAATACTTATCATTTATGATTTTAAAGACGGTTTCAAAGCACTCGTTAACATTTTCCCGAGTTAGGATCTTCTCCATTTAAACTCTTCTTCATTTCTTCCAATTAAAGAGATAAAGACACAAAAATTTAAAAAATTAATGACGTTGTGATCCATTTAATGACATGACTCACCACCTATTTATTTGTGTGTTAACATTCAAACTCAAGATCTCTAATTATTCGTACGTGTTGGTTTTCAAATGAATGACATTGCATCCAAAATAAATAAGAATTTTGTTAACGAGTTCTTCTAAGACATTTTTTAAACATTTTAAAATAAACAATAATTCTTTAACGAATGTTTCAGGGCACTTGTTAACGTTTTAAAATTTTTTGTCAAAAAAACGTTTTCCAGAAAATAATACTTCCTCCGTCCCTTAATACTTGACACAATTGACTTTATTACGCATGTCAATGCATAACTTTGAGCTTAAATATCTTGAATAACATATTAGTAAAAATTATGAAATTTTGATATTTTGAAAATGACAAATCTAACGATATCTTATATGATATTATTTATCTTTGTATATTAATAAAAAAATATAATCAAAATAAATTAGGTCAAAATTACACATTTTTAAATGAGTCATCGGGCGGGAGCAGTACACTGAACTGCTTATTTAGAAAGATTCTGGATTAACCGGTTATCTCAAGACTCTGTACGTAAACGCAGAAGCATAGAGCAGAAATCACACGTGACAACGACACACTACGCAGCCACTAAAAGTCAAAACAACTTACACGCTACGTTACAAAACCAAACGTGATTATCGTAACAATAATCCATTAAACAACTCTTCCTATAAATAATCACTTATTTTCTTAATCAATCAACGTTATCGTTTCATTTTCTTCTTTCTTCTTGCTTTCTTCGCACAATGGATTTTTCTGTGTTGAAATCTCAGTTTCATCACTTTCGAACCACCGCGAATTCGTTTCTCTCTCAATATGAACCTCTCACTCTTCTTCTTGTTCCCCTCTTCTCTCTGATTCTCGCAAGCGCGGTTCGTTCGTTTTTTGGAGTTATTCATGATAAAGGACTCAAAGCTACTCTTCTAGGGTTCTTCATGAACTTCATCAAGTAATCAAAATCATCACATGCATTATATTAGTTGTGGTGATTAGTGATTAGTCTTAATTCTGTGTTTTGTTGATGAAATTTAGTCTAATTTGAGATTTGTTTTACAGATTGATCCCTGGTGTGAAGAGTTACATAGATGCTGAAAAACAGAAGGTTAGTATAGTGTAACAATAATTCTAATGGAAATTCGGAATGGATTGATTCAAATTCACGTGTTTTTTTTTTTTTTTTTTTTTATACTCATTAATCAAAGTGTGATTTGTTTTTGGAATTGAATTTGATTATGGGAGATATACCAACTAACCCATGTAGCACCTACACTTATGATCGATCGGGTGTTCGAATGAATTATGTCATTGCTAACTAGTGCCCCGGGCACTAGTTAAAGAAACAAAAATAAATAAATATTTGCATTGAAAACATCATTTTTAACACTTTTAAAATTTTGACGGTAGAAGTTTCAAGATATTCATACTATATTTAGTTTCCTTAACTAGTACCCCTAGTTAGCATTTTCCTTTTTTAAATTATTATCAGTGTAGTGTACGGTGTCTCTGTCGGTGCTTCATAGATACTAATGCATATTGCATGTTTGTTTGTCAGATTATTGGTTAGTTTAGTTTTTTGTGTTTTTGAAATGGTGTATGCAGTTAAATATTTTTTATTTTTATAATGGTGTATGAAATTTTTTGTTACAAGTGTTTGGTAACATGTTGTAGTATGTGGGATTATTATGAGTATTAAAATGATTTGGTGAAAGACGATGTAGTATTGAACTGGGTATTGTGGAATTTGAGTTTTTGAAAGTGATGTGTCATTAATGGCAATGCCTCTAGGTCAATATCACCTTTTAGACATTTTACCTTAGTGTATGTGTCCATGTGATCGATATTTATTGCACTTGTAGTACTTTTAAAATTGATGTTTTTTTTTTCCTTCATATGAAGCTTGTGAACTTTACGTTCACCTTTGGGACTAGTTTAGTATGGAGGTGAGAAAAGTTAGCTATAGGGGTGAATAAAATTATGGGTATGATTGTTGGTAAAATTGTATTGAAAAGTGATTAATGAATGAAAAATTTAGGGTCTAGGAGGTGAAGAAACCAGGTGGGTTAGTTGAGTTAAGATTGTAGGGTTCATTTTATGGCATTTTTATTGTTCCTTAAGTAGTAGACTCTGAAGCATGGATATTTGTCCTACCTGGTACTAGTATGCGACGATACTCGATACTCCAGTTCGGTAAGTTGAGTTAAGATTGCAGGGTTCATTTTTGTGGCATTGTTGTTGTTCCTTAAGTGGTAAATGAATATTTGGATTGGAAATGTAATTTTTTTTAGCAGGGTTACACTATTATTTGTTAATATTTACTGGGGGTGCTCGTCGTTTTAACAGTTTGATGCTTTCTTTAGGTCATATATTGTGGATGGTAACTAAAGTTGATATTGAATCTGGTCATTGAGCAGGTTGTGGATAAGTTGCAGTCTGATGGTAAATCTAAGAGGGATGGTTGGAAGACAGAGTTGCCAAGCATGGGATCGGGGACATCCGTCCTTGAGAAAATGAGAGAGGAAAAAAGAAATGATGCAGTTTGGCAAGGCAAATGCTCTGGTACAGTGTATGTTAGTAATTTGTGTAATATTAAATGTTCAATTCTGATCATATATGTTTGGGGTGCTTATATTTACTGGGGGGGTGGGAGTCCATTTGATTGTACTTGGGACTGATGACCTTTTTTTCTTATAAATTATTTATTTCTTGCAGTTACATTGGAGGAGATGAGTCTGGTGGGCATTTTTCTGTCATAAATGAGGCTTGCTCAATGTTAGTAACACCTGGAGAGTTTTCAGTTGAATTTTTATGTTTCTTTCAATATTATTTTTTTGATATGCTACCAATGAACATTTATAGAAACTGGTAAACAATAATTCTATTACTAGTATAATTGAATCCTGGAATTTTGTATTGAAACAGAACCAATGGATCTACAGAATATCACACCAGTAATTGACATAGAGACACTAAGAACAGATTGGTCTGCTAATGCCATAAAAATCCCTTCCAAGAAATTCGAGAGTCTTGGTCTCTCCCTCCCATTACCACTCAATAACTATCAAATGACCACTTTCACTTTTCCTTTCTCTATTTTTTATCCCTAAAAATAAATAACAACTTATTTTTTATGAACAAAAATAAATAACATACCCCTCAAAAAAATAAAATAACATAACTGACAAATAAAAACATAACTGCTGTAACACTTTTTTTTTTGAGAAACTGCTGTAACTCTTATAATAAGAAGTTTAACACAATTATGTTATTTAGGTTTGTAATATACACATAATTGAATGATTGTTAGTTCAGTGGTTCTGAGACTGAGTATAATTTCATTATACCTACTTCAGAGTAAGCTACCCAGGCTTGTTTGCTTTTGGAGCTGGAGTCATCCCACTATTTAGTACTATTATTAGATTATGCAATTTTCCTTAACACTAATCTGGCTTCGGACTTAATATGCCCAAGGCTTATAAGAAGTGCTTTCCTTATTGTTTGAACTTGAAAACGTTCAAAGCAAACCTGTGGTTATGACTTCCAATGAGCAATAGAGTTGACATCTTGTTGCTACTGTCATAGTGTTCATAATATGCATAATTGAATTTTTGTTAGTTCAGATATTCTGAAACTGAGTATAGTTTCATCATACCTACTTTAAAGTGCCTAGTGCCTACCCATGTTTGTTTGCTTTTGGAGCTGGAAACATCCCACTGCTAATACTTTTACTAAATTATGCATTTTGCCACATCAAACTGGCTTCTGACATAGTATTGGCATTATAGGAACTAGGAAGTGCTTTCCTTTTTGTTTGAGCTTGAAAATGTTCAATGCAAACCTTTGGTTATGACTTACTATTAGAAATGAAGTTAACATCTTGTTGCTATCGAGATCGTGTTTGGAACATGAACAGAACGAAACAAGACAATCTGTTCTATTATGTTATGTAATCTTTTAGTTCACTTTTCAGTGGAACCAAAATATACTAGTTTTTATTACCTTTTGTTCCATATTGTCCTACTTTCATTATGCACTTACATAGAATAAAACTCATGTTTTATTTTGTCTTCTGTTAAATTGTTTATCAAATCTACTTTGGCTGTTACTAGATTATTAATAATTGTAATCTGGACTAGTTCTAATGTTTGTGTCTTTTGGAATTGTTTGAAAATTAGGCTTTGACACTAAATTCGTTTATGATGTTGAGGAATTTGAATAACTGACAATTTAATGAATTTGACGTCCTAAGGTTATTCCATGCTTATTAGGTGGTTTGCTGATACTGCTATGCTTTTGCATTCAACAATTAATGTTAATAAAATTTCAGGTTTGCACATACCAATCCCTTGCATTTGGATGTATTCCAGAGTGTTGTGCGCTTTGAGGCAGAAGTGGTTGCAATGACAGCGGCACTTCTTGGCAGTAAAGAAAAGACATCTGGAGGACAAATATGTGGCAACATGACATCAGGAGGGACTGAAAGTATATTATTAGCTGTTAAATCATCTCGTGACTATATGAAATCCAAGAAAGGAATTACAAAACCTGAAATGTATGACACTAATAATTTAGTATCATATCTTTGGTATATTGTCTTCTTTTTGATATATTTTAAAATTAATTTTTCAATTATAGGATAATTCCCGAGTCTGGTCACTCAGCATATGACAAAGCTGCACAGTATTTTAACATCAAACTATGGCGTGTTCCAGTTGACAAAAATTTCCAAGCTGATGTTAAAGCAACTCGACGTTACATTAACAAAAATACCATTATGGTATGAAGTTACTCAATCATGCTATTTTATTATACTTTTTTCAAAGATTCAAACTTAGTATAGGATGTTATATATTATGCAAACTCCTCGTAACTTTAATTCTTATCATCAACTGAAATTAACTATCTTTTGATAATGCAGTTAGTCGGATCTTCTCCTGGGTTTCCTCATGGGATAATAGACCCCATCAAAGTAAGTTTCTTCAATTTATTTCGTCTAATGCTGAAAAGAATTCATGAGTTCAGCTGGCTTTCTGAACTACCATAACATAGATAATTTGACAATTTCTTCTGTAGGAACTTGGTCAACTAGCATCAAACTTTGGCATTTGTTTCCATGTGGACCTTTGCCTTGGTGGCTTTGTATTACCTTTTGCTCGTGAGCTTGGGTATAGCCGGAACAACTTATTTTATATTAGTGAACTATTATTTGATATTGTTGTTAGTTTTGTTATACTTTTGCCTTTGATTTATTGGTCTTGTTAATGAGTGCACCTGGGGAACTCTTTAAGCATTCTAAATTGAGTAATTATTCTTTAAAATGTCAAAGTTTTCAATTTCCAATGCACTTTATTACACAAATTCATAAAAAGTTACCATTTAAAGTCTTTAACTAGAGCTCGAGGGCACTAGTTAACATTTCCCTTGATTTATTGCTTGTCATTATTTTAGGTTCTATACTTTCATACTAAAATTTGACCTGTGGAGCTAAATCTGTCGCAATGTGTTAGAATTTTTCTTCTCCATCTGACAACATATTCCAACTTATTTCTCAACTATCTGAACTGAACATCTTTCCAAGCATTAGAGGAACTACAACTATTACATTTTTATCAAAAAAATAAAATAATTCTCTGTATATATTGATCTTATTGTTTGTTTGGGATTATGCATTTCGCATATTATGTTTTGATGGCTGAATTTATACGGAGTATAACACATAAAATAATCAATCCCAGCCCCACACAAAATGGGAATAGTGGCACTGTCATATTGTACATGATACATTACTCTTAACTTTTTATTAAATGCCATTACCAGTTAAATAATTAATGTTTACCTTTTCCTCCCAGGTACCCCATTCAACCTTATGATTTTACTGTTAAAGGGGTTACTTCAATATCAGTGGATGTGCATAAATATGGGTTGGCTCCCAAAGGAACGAGTGTAGTTTTATATAGGAACCATGAAATCAGAAAGGTAAATCATTTGTTTTCCCCAAAAGTCTTTAATTTATACCAGTGGAAAATTTTTAGCGTCATTTTTAACATCTAACTAAATATGATGCATTTTAATCTTCGAAAAGTATACTTCCTTTCTTTCATATCCACTTTTTCCCTTCCTTTGGTTGATATGCATCAGTGCTGTAAAAGTAACGATTTAAACTTCTTTTATTCCATTACCAATATTTTTACTTTCTACTTCATAACTTGATGTTTTCCGGAGCAAGTGATTTTTCACAGATATATGCTTCATTCCTGGAATACGAATTGTCATTTCTCCAGGCTTTTACACATTGACGGTAAAATAAATATCCTAGGCTACACAAACAAATGGACATAGTTTAAGAGTTCTCTGTTTCTTACTCTTATTTAGGAAATCATGAAGAGTTGCTCAAAGAAATTATCTTGTATTAGGTTATTGTCAATGGAGATAGGAACTTTCATTTTCTGAACAAAATTTAGGGAAAGGAGATAGAAAAGGAACTATATAACATGGCAAGTGAATGGATGCCAAATCGCAATATAAATCTTTTATTGTCTTAGGTAACTAAGTAAGTAAAAAAAAATCATATTGGTAATTCTCAGATATAATATACTGAAAATACCACTGATTAATGTATTATTCAGTCTTATAAAATTAACTACAATGATTCCCAGAGCTTAATGTTCCCTTCAGCCCTTTGCCAAAAACAATCTATTGCTTCCTAAGTTCTACTCCTAATGTGATCATCATTCCCTCCCAATAACCCACTAACAACACATTTTCTCTCCTCTAACCCACTCTCTGCCATCTCTCCTACACCAACCTTCTAATTCCATGCTGCCTTCTGTCACAATCTTTGTTGACATTGGATGAAAATTTCATTTGAGGTGTACTCTATTGTCAAGAACAATACAATGTTCTCGGTAAAAAAATAAATGTTCTCGAGTAACATCCTTCTTCCATTTCATCTTTGTCATAAGAGCCACATAAAGTGATTGCATGAAGCCTGTGTTATAGAACAAAAACTCAGCAATTCTATATCCAAATAAGGTGCATGTACAGTGAACAAATGACCTCTGTTTTAGAAGAATAAAAATAATGTAATGAAAGTATGAAACAGCCAATTAGGATGCATTGAGAGTGAGCGAGTGACTGTGTAAAGCTACTGTGCATAAGAATAGTCAAATACGGTGCATTTAGTCCTTAAGTTCATTTACACTTGACAATTTAATTGACGGAAGTTGGTGAAAGGAAAGAAAAAAGAGAAATAAATAGTATATTGTCGAATCGTACAATTGAAATTGTTGATATGGAATTTCACCAATGGCCACATGTATTACAGTTCAAAACCATTTGCAATCCATATCCATGACATGGAATTGTAATATTAAAATGAAAAACAATGTGATTGTAACATCTACCCCTGCGACCCTTAATAATGAATATACAATCATTATCTGAAATCTGAAGTGCATCATTATTTTTCACATGCCCAATCCTTAAAAGCACCCCTATTTTTAGTGCATTTTATATGAAACTCTCAATTTTACTGGAATAGAAAGGGACAATTAAAAATTTACTACCCATGGAAAACATGAAATTTCATTCAGAAACAGGAAGTAGTTTAAACTTTTGGTGTAGGATAATTTCCCCAAATGAAAAAATAGTTTAGGAAGAGTTCGGCATCCTTGTTGTATTTTTAATGTGGGTTCATCCTCTACTTTGCAGCAGTTTTTTATAATTTATGCAAATGTTTTGATAAAAATGAAGTGATTAAAACTTTGTGGCTGTGCTGATTATACAATCCTTTGTTGCATTTGGTTGGACTTATAGTGTGTTTGGTTCAGCGGTGGTGTGAACACAGCCATGCGTTTAGTGTGAAGCTCAAATTTGTAGCTTATTAAAATTAAAATTGCGGTGAAATCGGCATTGAAACGCGGGATTGGTAATTTGGACGCGTAACCAAACATGCTGTTAGACTAGAATGGTCTCTTATTTTTAAGTTTTTCTATTGGCCTCCTAAAGTTGTGGGATAAGATTACACTTATGGCATCTCCCTGGTGTATTAATTTAGACTGTTTTCTCCGGTAGGCACTATTTCTATTTAATAAAACCTATTTTTCTGCAAAAAAAAAAGATGAATCCTATATATATAACCTAGTTCTCTTTTATCTGTATTTCTCCTTCCCTCCTTTTTCATTTCTATTTTTTTATGGATTAACTTCTCTGCATCCTGCATTCCTTTATTATTGGAAAATTGTCTGTTGACTTACTTGCAGCTGATTACTAATGTATTTTCTTTGTGGCTTCTGGACTCTACAGCATCAATTCGTTGCAGGTAAGACTACAATTTATTTCAGATGAATGTATTTGATAAATTTTTATTTTACTTATATGTTGAGGAGGACATATCAAGTGAAGCATGAGAGTTGAGAGGATATCATCTTGTTCGTACATTCGTATAACCACTTGTCTGTTAATGGAATTAATACCGTCGCCGTTTTCTTTGTGGTTGCTCATTTGTCACAGTTACTGAGTGGTCCGGTGGGTTGTATGTATCTCCAACCATAGCTGGAAGCAGACCTGGAAGCCTTATTGCTGGTGCATGGGCGGCAATGATATCTCTAGGGAAAGAAGGTACCTGTCCATAACCTCTAAGAGTGTATCCGTGTACTTGTCTATTATTGGAATTAATTCCACAGCCTTTGAAATAAATAATTTTATTCCCTTGCTGTTAACTCTTATGCAACAATCCTAATGTATTATGTAAGGCTAATTGATGGTCCCATTCATTATACAGGTTACTTGGAAAATACAAAAGCAATTATGGAAGGATCAAAAAGACTACAAAAAGGGTACAGATAATGTCTCTTTCTTTATCTATGTCGTGTATTGTTTAAATTTTTGAATGTAATGGTTATGTTATATGCAGCATAGAGGAGATTCCCGAGTTGTTTGTCATTGGAAGACCCGATATGACAATCGTGGCTTTTGGATCAAATGTTTTGGATATATTTGAAGTGAATGATATCATGTCATCCAAAGGTTGGCATTTGAATGCATTGCAGAGACCCAACAGGTTGGACTGAGGAATATCACACTTTCTAATTAGGATTCCGACCAATTGAGGATTATGGCTTTTACTTTTAATAAACTGATTTTTTTTTCCGTCTTCTTTGTGCATGAATCAGCATCCATATCTGTGTGACACTGCAGCATGTACCAGTTATTGACGACTTTCTAAGGGATTTAAAGGAATCTGTGAAAACTGTAAGTTGTTCACCTATATAGAATCCTGGTTATAATTTGTTTATTTTTATAGGCACATGTTAGTAAGTTGGAATTTATTTGGGAGTTTGGAGAGGAGGGGAGGACTTTGGTGAGAGAAGAGGAGAGAGAGAGAGAGAGAAATTTTCCACCTTAATTGTGAGAATGTTTATGTAGAAAATGATAAAAGAATGCTTATGATTAATATATTTTTAATGTCGAGTATTATAAGTTATAACAACAAAAAAAGGATTTGAAGAATTTATCGAAGTCCTCCAGAAACCCCTCCAATGCATTTTTTGAGTTCTCCATATTAAGGAGATTTTGTATTATGAAGAGAAATAAACTTTCCCATTGAAGTTGAAAGACTATTTTTCTTTTCATTTTTGTCAATGTTTTCCCCTCCCCCTCCTAAACTCTTTGGCTGTATTTAGGAGTTTAGAAGGGGAGAGAATGAGAAGGTTTGAAAAAAAAGGAAGGATGAAGTGAAAAGAATGGAGAGCTTTGGGAGGCGATGAGATGGCTTTAAGGACTTTAGTTTTCTTCTTAATACAAAATTCCTCTAATTTGGGGGAACTCAAAAATTGCATTGGAGGAGGATTTTGGAAATAAATTTTCCTAATTCGATCTATGATTGTATAATACTCTCCATATTCAAAATCTATTGATAATAAATATTCGTTTATCATTCTTTACAAAAACACTTTTAAAATAGGTGAAAAATCTCTCTATTTTTACCTCTACTTCCCTCACTCCAAAGTCATAATGCTAGGAGTTATCAGGGTTTAATTCTGGACCCTGTCTTTTTTGATGATAACTCTGGTCCCCACTTAAAACACCTTCTGTCTCTTAATCTCTTAGTTCACTGACCAAGTTATCTACTTGAGACTTGGTTATAATTGGGTTATTTAGTACATGACAGTTGATGTTAGAGTTCATGGCTTGATACAGCCATCTTAACTTGATTTGTATCTTCTACTTAACTATTTTTGGTGTTTTGTGTGGTGTTAAATCTTTGTGTCCTGTGTGGTGTTCAATTTCAGGTGAAAGAAAATCCTGGTCCAATAACTGGAGGATTAGCACCTATATATGGCGCCGCTGGGAAGATGCCAGATAGAGGAATGGTCCAGGAATTGTTGGTTGATTTTATGGATGGCACATGCTAATTTGCGGTTCATAAAACTGCCACATCTGTAATTTTATTTTTCAAGGGGAACATGTATCATTGTATTGTACTAGACCCCTACCAAATAATATTTGATTTAGACGTACATTCTTTCATATGATAAGAGAAGGATTTATGAGTGTTAAATTGAATAGATGAAAAATAAAGTCCGATTGTTTGTGTGTACATCAAAGAGGTCGTATCATTTTTTGTTGTTGGTATGAATTGGGTATCCATTGCATATAACTGTATTGGAACCACAATATATAGGTTCTCAATGGTCTTCCTCGGGTGGTAGGGATATTGAATAATATATGCAGGATGCAGGGGTTAGAGTTCGAACCTCGAACACCTCATTTTATTCAACTTATAAAGGTGAATTTCTAACTATTAGGTTACTTGATAAAAAAAAAAAAACCACGATAAATAGCAAAGCTCCCATCAAGAGAAATAACCTGTTACATTTCTTGGGTTGAATTCAAACTAAAACCTTTCGAGAGAGGTCCTATCATATCTGGTCCGATATGTAAAAAAAATTATTGAAAAATGTGAAACTTATTGTTAAAATATGAATAGTAGAGTAGAGATTAATTTATTTAATTTTTTTTTTATTACAAACTTTCATTATTTTTTATGTACGAAGTCCGGATATATAGTATGAGTGAGATATGATAAGGATACAAGAAGAAAAAGAAATAATGAAAATACATATGCCTTTTGTCTTTAGAAGAAAGAAATATATATCGATCGTTTTTCATTAATTAATATATAATTATAAAGATCATACAACAACAACAACCAAGCCTTATTCCATTATAAAAAAAAAAAACAAGTCTTATTCCACTAAGCAGGGTCGACTACATGGATCAAATAACGCCATAATGTTCTATCAAAAACCATATTTAGATCCAACTCATTGACCTCTAAAAATCATAATTTACAAGAAATAGTATTTGTGTGTAAAGTTTTTATATAAATCATAATCTATCTGTGTTCTTAGAATATCCACAAAAGTTATGTCTAATGCTGATTGACAAAGCTTCTTCAGTCATTACCACAATCAATAAAAAAAAGTTTGGGTTTGTTTCATTTATTCATCATTTTTTTACTGTCCATTTTTGAAAGAAATATAATAGATAAATGAAGTAAATTCAAACTTCGATGAACATATGGCTTTAAAGTTAAACTTATCAAGAGACAACTTTATGAATCAAAGAAATCTAGTGTCAGTTTAAATTGAATTGAACCATGCACTCCATCTCAATCAAATTCTTATAATATTGTCTCACTTTTTTATATCTTTCATTTTTTTAGGTTACATATACGCATGTATCCATGAAGTATTGTATAAATATCTGGCGAAATAATTATTAAAAACTTGAGTTGCTGCTGAAATAATTATTAAAAAATAAATAAAATTAGGACAAATGCTACTCTAGAGTTAAGGAAAGAAGAAGGCAAAATAAAATGAGGACAAATTTCTTTTCTGCTTCTCATTAGGCATCAATTTGACTATTAATAGCAATTAGCAACACACATTTTCTATTTTTGTTTCCACTATCCAGGTGGCTCCCTCCAGCCTCCCGTGTGTTAGTAGAGAATCTAACGAAAAGTGCAATATGTATGAGTTGCATAGATTGTGTGCAGGTTAAATAAGAGTCTCACATAACTTTTTTTTTTTGAAATAAGAGTCTCACATAACATAGAAATCAATTTCCTCCATCTTCAATTAATATTTTAATTTGAAATGAAATTGAGTATAAACAAAAAATTAAGTAATTAAATTATGATTTTTTTTTAAATGGTCATGTAAACTTTTATCATTGAAGTAAAATGTGTTTGAGTTGGTCACGTGAACATAACTCAATTGGTATGGACCTTAATATGTAAATGTTGAAGTTTGATGTAATTTTTAATCGTTGTGCTACTTGAAAAAAAAAATGTTTGAGTTGTTTAAATGTGATATGATATACGAAATAAAGCAGAGTTCTTAAACATCTCCACATTTTTAATGCTCTATGAGGCTTTCTAATTTTTTGGGCAAAAATCTGTTGAGGTCAAATAGTAGGATTAATCCGTCCTCGTGAATTTATCTCAAATGATATGAACAATGCATAATATATGTAAAGTTTAGGGTTCGAACTCCGGCCAAAAAAAAATAAAAATTGTATGATTAATCCACTATGAATGAGTGACACAATATTCAAACATAGAAGTATCATCAATTGAATAAATTTATGACCGTTACTTTTTTTCATTTTATGCGTTTCTCACACACCTTATTTATTTTCTTTAAAATATCATTTGTTTGGATTATATAATATGAACTATTTTATAAGGATTTTTAGATTATACAATCTAAAATATGTTGAAACCCAAAAATGACTATGTAATTGATATCACAGGTCGCTGTTGACCATCATATGATCCCCACAAAACCTGCAAAGCAATTTCAGTGATCGTATGAATGGTCAACAGTGACAATTATATCATAAGCCACTTATAACTAAAAATAAGAAGAAAAATAATTAGAATGTATGAGAAGTGAAGAATGAATGAAAACGTTGAAGGATGAAAGACTATTTATATCCATAAAATGTTCATAGACTTAAAAGGAAACATGTTTAACCTTTAAAACTCAATTAACACACCAAAAATCGTCCAACCCTTTGATGTAATGCCACAATCCTCATTATGGGACGGTTCAGGTTATATAATCTGAAATCTTCAGAGAAGAATTCAGATTATATAATCTGAACCATATCCCAGACTATGTTTAAGCTTGAGGTTTAAAGGGTTTTGCATGGTGCATAACACATGAAACAAATTTAACATAATAAAACAAGGTAAAACAACACAATAAGATAAATGATGATGAAATTGAAGGTATTTTAAAAGGTTTTTTTGAAACTTGATCATGTTGCCTTGTCAATTGGCATATTTCCATTGGCAGTGCGCCAAGATCAAGTTCATAACAACCTCATGATGTTCAACTATGCAGGATAATATTTCACAGTTTTTTATTGTGTTTTACGACAAATGAATCAAACACAACTATTTATACAAGTTTATGTGTGTCATGGACCACAAAAAATGTCGGTGTGATGTGGACCACATAAAGTCTTGTACTTGACTGGTTTGGATTATATAATCTCAAATATCTCTCACCCTTAATAGTACGAGTTTTTACACAATCTTGAATCAGTTTGGATTATATAATCCGAACATTTCTTTGATGTTTTAGGATTATATAGTCCTAACCAGTTCAGAGTGTGGACAGTTGCTTGATCATCAAGACGGACTCATTCAACTCGTTTTTTTCCTTGTCTGGTTAATCTATTTTAACTACATTTTTGGACCCTAATTAATGGACTATTGTGCACCATGCAATATTCTTCGCAAATTCTCTCATATAAATACCCACAAATCCTTTCATAAATTTTTATTTTAAATCACATTCTTTCATTCTCTTTTCTTCTACAATGTTCCACCGTGGACCTTTCATAGAAAACTGTATTTTATTTTTATCTAGGGATGGTATGGATGGTCAAAGGACAGTATCTCGCTCTGCAAATTGGCACCCTCTGTCTGGGAGTATGTGGGTGTAAGGTTGCTCATCAGAGTCCCCTTTTCCCGACATATTTTGTTTATCCTCTCATCTCCCTTCTTCAAAGGATGGAATAGGAAACAAACCTTACCGCAGTCTTCTTCCCCCTCCATCTTCTTGTAATAAGGCTTATATTCATGTGAATGTACTATTAAAATATTGATCTATTCATAAAGAGAAAATTTGTACCATGCTTGTCTCTTTACATTTTGTGCATCTTTACATTGATTTCATTTTTTGTCATTTGTAATTATGTCATCTGCTCGTTATATAATCTAAAGCCCTTAGTAAAACAATGTTTCAGATTATATAATCCAAAAATCCTTAGATCATCCCCAATGATGAGGTCTTAAACATTTAATACCCGGTACCTATTAGGGAGATTTTTTTTAGGAGAGACGAGAAAGAGGCCAATTCTCATTGCTTAAACACAAGATTACGGTGGCGCCAAGCCCACCATATAGTGGCAGCAAAAAGGAAAGAATGAGAACCCATAGAACCGTCCTTTAACCAGTCATTCACATTCATATTTTTGTAGAAATTAACATCATGAAATCCAACATTGTGCCAAAATATACGAGAGGAGTTACCATCATGAACACAATAAAGAAAAATCTCGTATTCAAGACCACAACGAGAGCAAAAAGGCGATGGTGCAATATTTATATGGTTGAGCAATACGAAAGTAAGTAAAAAGTTGTGGCAGGCCAACCAAAAATGAAACTTGTGCTTCTCCGGAAGTTTTAATTTCCAAATCTAAGTCTAAGAAGAAGTAGTAGTAAAAAGATTTACCATGTTTGTGCAGGATAACAACCAAGTGTAACCACTCTTAGTAGTGTAAACACCATTTTTGTTGGAATTTCAAATGAAAGCATCTTATACGGAGGGATTAAGCTTGATGTGCTTGTTGTTGATAACATCGGCTGCCATACGAGGTAGGTGAAAGTACAAGAACTGAGTACAAGGACCAATTGTGGAGAGGACATCTCTAACTGTCAAGTGAAAATTATTGATGTCTATGTAGGGCACAATGTAGCCTATGAACCAAGAGAGCTCCAAAAAAAATATCAAAAGGAAGAACTACCAAATACCGCATGCCAAGAGAAACCGTCTTTGAGAGCATTTTTAGCATGCATAATGGAAGACCAAGTGGGTGAATCTTTGGGATAAGTGGTGGCATAGATTGAAGCAAATCCCAAACAAGCTTGCCTAAAAAACATATATTAGTTTCCCTAGCTCTTCTACTTCCCAAACCGCCTTGATGCTTAACACGGGCAATTTTATTCCAACCAACCAAGTGAATACCTTTGTTGTTACTATCTCTCCAAATGATATTACATGTGGTTTGATCGATGGTATCACATATGTTTTGAGGGAGCCAAAAAATATGCATATAGTAAGATGGGATGAAGGAAAGGACATATGAAGCCATAATCAATCCACCTGGTTTGTTTCACAACCTGGTTTTCCAAGATACTAACCTCATTTGTATTTTTTCAATAATAAAAAGGCAATCACTTTTCTTTGATCTTCCTTTGAGAATAGGAAAGCCCAACAATTTAGGTAGTACTTCTTATGTCAGATATGAAAGTAAGTATATTGATTTTGGCTTGAGGAGTACCTGAAGAATAAAAAGATTGAGACGACTGATACAAATTAATTTTCAAACCTGATGTCCTACTGAAACAGTCAAATAATTCAGTGATGAATCTGAGTTGAGAATTTATTGCTTTGGTGAATAGAAGGACGTCGTTTACAAAGAGAAGATGAGTCCATCGAGGGCCGTTGTTAGAGATTCGAATGAGGTCACAATCACCTTAAAGAACAACTTTGTTGATGGCAATGAAGAGCTTTTGCATACATAGGATGAATAAGTATGGAGATAAAGGGTCCCCTTATCTTAGGCATGATAAGACTTGAAAAGATGAAATTTGTTTTCGTTCCAAAGAATAAAGGGAGTTGATGAAGTAACACAATGCATGATAAGCTTGATTGTGATGTCTGAGAAGTCAAAGTCCTTAAGACGAGATTTAAGGAAAGCCCAGTTAACATTATCAATTGTTTTTTCTAGATCAAGTTTGAAAGCTGCAGAACCCTTTTTCTTCTTCGATCTTCTCGTGAAATGAATGATTTTATGCAAAACAACAACATTATCAGAAGTAACTCTACCTGATAGAAAGCTGCTTTCGTAGGGGGGCAACCACGACTTTAGTGATGATTTTGTAAACAGTTTTCTCTAATGCTTTATAATTAAATAAATCACTTTAGTTTTTTTAAAAAATAAATCATTTATTAAATTTCATTTTTTTTTATAACCAACAAACATCTCATGTTGTTGCAAAATCTTATCCATTAAATTTTAGGTCCACAAATCAATGGTTGCAAATAGACTTGTGCATGGATACACAAATTTAACAATTTGTGTATCCTAAAAGCTACCATAAAACAAATGATAACTAATACCCATAAGCTTTGTATGAAATTCTTTTTTTTTCTCTTTCTCGCAAGTCAAGTTAACTCATTTCATTTGCAAAGAAAATTCAGAATACAATCAGTATAGGATAATGAAAATCATTGCAATGAACATAAGTGATAGACATCTTCAATCCGTTTTTGCTATCAAGCAACCCTAAAATTTCTCTTACACACACGTCTATGCAAATGAACTTTTTCCATCGGATATAGCCCCGTATAAATCTCCACAATTGAATAGTTATTTAATAATTTTGACTAAGTTAAGTAAAGCAAAATATGTGGTTGTGATTTCACTGTACTCTCCAATAGACAATATGCTCCCTACTCCATTTTCCTTTTTGTTCTTGGTAAAATACACTCAATATTTATATTTTACAATTGCAATGTGTTAGACTGTACTACTATATACATGTGAGTCTCCAAATCAAAGTACTATATATCCCTAGGCAAAAATTAATAGCTAGTCCTATTTATGATAAGAAAATAACTATGCATGTTGCACAAAGGGTCAAAGACATGCATTACAATTTAGAACAATGTGGAATGGTGATGTACTTTCATTAATTATCTTGATAATATTATAAGTACTGACTACTAAATTTGGAACACCATATGTATGGCAAATTCCTAATTAGCAATTGATGCAACACATTGTGGACCCTGGATTGATTGAGTTGTGCCACAACGTTCCTATACCTTAATCAGGCCGCGACATGGCCCTGTTGCATTTCCACTTTCCACTTTTCAAGATACACTTGGTTACAAATGAATCTCTCAAGTAAAATTAAAATATTTTCAAATGGCAACAAATAATGAGATTAAATCGTGATGCACTTATTAATGTAAAACTTTGGTTTAATTACCCAAGACTGTTTGAATCTCTTAAAAGCTTAATCAAAAGCTTTGAGTTTAAATATTACTTTGAAAATACAACATTGTTATAACTCTCGAAAGAATTTTGCAGTTTAATGTGGTTCTATCTAACCCAAAATATTAGTCTAAACAATTATACGCAAATGATATTTAATTTACAAGTAAAACTTTGCTTTGAATATGTTTTTATTCTTGCAAATATATTATTTTTTTAGTTTTACTTTTATAAAAGAAATCTTTTGTTTGCAATCCTTACAAACATGCATAATCTTTTCACGACATGCTCAAACCATCTAAGCTTATTTTCTACTATCTTTTCTACTATAGGTGCGACCTCAACTCTCTCTAATGGTGTTATTCCTAATCCTAACTCGTATAGTCTTACCACTCATTCAACGCAACGTTCTCATATCTGTTATGCTTACTTGATTTTCATGTTGGTACTTAACCAGCCAACACTCCATACCATACAACATCGTCGGTTTGACTGTTGTTCGATAAAATTTTCCTTTTAATTTAAGCGGTATTTTTTTATCACATAAAACACCCGAGACTTTTCCCCATTTCAACCACCCAACTTGTACAAAATGATTTACATTTGCTTATATTCCTCCGTCATTTTTAATAATATAACAATTATGATTAATCGAGTGTTTACAAACTTTTTACGTAAGTTAATATCAATTAATCCATAAAGAATATAATAATATCTAGCAGTTCTGTTTACGATAAGAAATGATGGGTAGGATAGTCAGTCATCACTACCTGCATGTTCTCACAAAGTGTAGTGCTTTTACAATTTACATTACGACAATAAAAGATATTTGTACTTATAGTCAGTCATCACTACTTGCATGTTCTCACAAAGTGTTTCGAATGATCAACTCTATAACACCATTTTTGGTAATGTTGCTAACGACAGATATAACAAACCATATTCCTTTAAGAGGAGGAAGGGGTTGCATGACCTACCAGTTTAGGAATAATGAGAAGTTCATGAATCAATGGTAACTATTTGAGAGAAAAGTTATAGTTGAAATTGATGCAAAGTATATCAACTTGTTTACCAAGAGTAGAAGAAGTTGCCAAGTGTACCAACTTGCAAAGCAAAGAGGCCCATGCTAATATGCGAAGGATTCTAAAATAGGTTTTCAAGTTTACTACATCAGTTGGTGTGGTAACAAATCCAGAAAGATTATTGTTTGGCTTGTTAACAAAATAGGGGTTTTATAGAGAAGAAGATAGAATAACACAAAACGGTTAGGGTTTCGTGTGATAACGTATCAAAAGGTCACAACTCACAAGACAATATATAATAAAATCTAACGGACTATTAATTTAAAAACATAAAGGCTTAATAACTTCAATCCAATAATTTATTATCCAACATGACTCTCTCTAAATATTTCTTTCATCAGAGGTGTTGATATATTTGCTTTTAAAGTTATCTCTATAGATGTGACAATTACAATTGTTGAAGATTTTTCTCTAGTATGAATATTATCTAGAATTGAACGCAAAATCACAAGAGAGATGAATGATTAAAGGATTCTTTTATTTTGTGGTGTAAATGATTCTTTATCTAATTAAATATATAGAGATTGTTAATAACATGAGAAAATCATTTAATATTTATTAAATATGAAAAATTGCATAGAACAATGATGATATATATTTTCAAAAATAAAATACTATATATCTTTATATATATTTATGTTATCCTCATTACTCAATCCTTTTGGGTCCTTCCTTGATTATAAAAGCAACACTTCATGACCAAATCAGGAACAGGGAAAAAAAAACAGAGATACTAACTTTCAAGCCAAAGAGTTTCCCTCTATTATAAACAAAATAAAAAAATATGGTGGATTCTAGGGTGAGGGTTCAACTAAGTCCTTCACCGGTGAACCATTAAAAATATACCATTAGATCAAATCAATGTTCCATATTTGATGAAAATAAAATTGAAAACATCAATGATTTGTCACATACTATCCCCATCTATGTAAATGCTCTCGTTGCCCTAAAATCTTTTCCATCGAACACTAGTGTGATTGTCACCATTCATGGTTGCACTCTTTCACGGTCTAATTACTGCTTCTTTCCTTCCCTCATATTTAGGCTTGTTTAATTTTTAATTTTAGTAGCAAGT
>Ga0315914_1003408_pt1 | contig 24144 bp, 17 predicted proteins | sample MpolenodulesMG_FD_203920 | JGI IMG/M metagenome (GOLD analysis project Ga0315914, IMG submission 203920) | Medicago polymorpha root nodule microbial communities from Los Angeles, California, United States - elongated nodules | ecosystem: Host-associated > Plants > Roots > Nodule | place: USA... | reverse complement strand
GTATCCGGGGAATACCAGGTTCGATTTTCAGGAGGGACAACGTTTGGCCAGTGCGCATGCCTCTACGCACAAGCCGGATTAGTCGTTCACCTTTGGTGGGTCGAAAACCGGTACGAAAGCCAAAAAAAAAAAACCAAAACCTTCCACAGGTGAAGGGAATATTGTAGCTGCTGCTACCATCATTGACATAAAAATTAGCATGCTTAAACTTAGTCCTTGTCTAATATTGTGAAACATTTTATGATTGAAATGTTCTTGAATCAAATAGTGATGAATTGGAACATTCAGTACTACATAATTCAATAACATTTAGTATTTCAGGCTGTGTGATATTATATATATTTTTAAATACACTAAAGTAAATGAAAATATATTTCAACTCTGAAAAATAAAAGGTTAAATAAAAATTTTAACCGTATAAATAAAGCAAGTTTTGTTTTTAATCATCATAAAAAAAATTATTGGTATGTTTGCATCCCTATAATAACCTATAAGATTTTGTTGGATTTGTCTTAGATCAATATTTTCATAACTTTTGATCATACATACTTAAAGTCAACAAGGTCACTACTTATTCTCGGGAATGTCAAATTTGTTTAATTGTTCTTAAATTTTTGAATGATTTGTCCTAACCTGTTTTAAACATTAAATTAATTTATTTGAAAAAATGAGTTCAAAATTTAATTTGTCCATATTTTCATTAATTTGGAAATAATCATCACAAGTCATATCTCCTCCTATTCCAACTCCTCATTTCTACGGCTGTCTTCACGGCAACATAAATAAATGAAATGAAGAGAGAGACAGGAGGGTATATGACCTTAGATTATCACAATGCTCCTTAATTAACAATGGAATAGTCCTCTCTTTTTATAACGTTAATAACTTACTTTTACTTGTATGTTAGTCGATGTGGGCTATACTAATATATTTGTAGCATATTTCTTGTTCAATCGTAATCCCTACCAAGCTTAGAAGCAACAACCCTGTGACCAATATATCAAGCCTGCCAACTCATTGTCTCATTTCTTGATTTCAATACAACTCTGTTGTCAATTGTAATTAGTATTACTGCATATCTATACATAGTACCATATCTATGTTCCATTTCATTTCTATCAGCTTTGCTCTTTTTTTTTTTTTGCATCAACAATGTCTTCTTTTAATTCTCTTGTCTCTTTTTTTTCCATCAACTATATCTCAAGCGTTTTGTAATCTTTTAATAGATTGGTGAGCTTTAACAATTTATGTACAATCATTAAGACACGGATCTTCAAGGTATGGAACTCCAGAGACATTTGGAGTTTGACGTAGATTTTTTTAATTACCTGAATCATTTACTTTAATTTCTAAAATACTGAACAAAACAAAGGAGAAATAGATAAGTAGTACTTGAAAATCTTGGGGTGACATCAAGTTATTTATGAAAACTCATATTTGAAGGTTCTTACCTGAGTTTCATTCCACAGTTGATTGACTTTACGTACTATTGACCTTTTGTAAGGGAACAAGCTTATCCAGTTGAACCAAATACATCAATTTTGTTTGACATGTTTTTGCTTATATACAAGTACTCTTGGTGAGCTGATTTTCTTACATCAAATTGGCTTCTGATTTTCTTGAAGGAAGCAGTAGCAAGAGTTGCTTCTGATTTAACTAAATTATACTTTATATATAAACTTCTGGCTTTTCTTAAAAAAATGAATCACTTAATTTGACATAAATTTGAACAATACATTGGAACATTGTGTTCTTCATATCTCAAATATGAAAGACTCTCGGAGTTGAAAACATATTCTAGCAAAACAATGCATCAAGACGCTCTACGAAAACCTTAGCTCTACCTACAATCGAACAATTGTAACATATTTTTTCACTTTGAGACTTATATGTTCCATTTATTGCCAGAAATGAATTGTTAAATTTACAACATCTAATATATCAATTTAAGTTGTAGTTTGATTTTGATAAAATAAATAAATAAACATTATTATAACCACACAGCACAAAAATCTCAAACTAAACTAGTTTAAGGCTCATTCAGAAATGCATTGATAGGTTCTTTTCTTGTAACCTGAGACATGTTCGCAACAGAAGGTATCTCTAGTAGGCTAGTAGGTTGAGATTCGACACACGTGTGTAAATTACGTATACAATTACAAATACAGGTTGAGATCCTCTTGATTTCTCAATAAAAAAGGAGGACACGATTAGAAATGGATCTCACCGATCTCATCTTTGTGTCTATCTCTCACGTAGGGTCAGCATTAGTCTTTTGCATCTTATCTTATGGCATTAATGTCATATCATTCACATCAGCATCAATAAATTTCTTTAACTATTGTGAACTTCGTGTCAAAAAACTACTTTGCTTTTTGAAGAAAAAAAATTATAAAATAAGATTTTTTATAAATCCCCATTAGAAGAATGAGTAAATGCAATATAAGCTACAAAAAAGAACAAAGTTGTCAAAAGGAAAAAATATCTGTCATCTAGTTAAATTTGAACAAAAGTGGCTGTGAGAGAAACTCAACCTCCTTGGTGGCTGGTGATATGTTGGACATGACAACCGCTGCCTCACATTTCTGTGTGACGATGATTGTGTTGCAATTGCGGTGTATTGATCTTGAGTACAATATCATTGGATGAAGCCGAAATCCAATGTGATTTTAATACTGTATTGGTTGATGATCTAATTCTATTTTAGCTCGTTAACAAGACCTTACTACTAGTCAAATCAAAAGCAATATATGCCTATGAGTATGACTACCCAATTTTATGACCAAAATGGAGTTATTTTAATTGTTAAATGTTAATACAAAAAAGAAAAATGAAAATCTTGTTAATCAATAATTGAAAAATTGAACTGATATATTGAGCTATTTCATCATAAGTCATATATCCTCCAATTCCCCAATTCCCATTTATTAGAATTGCCTTGACAACAACATACCTAATAACCGGATAACTGGAGAGCAGAGGGAATATGACCACGATAATCACACGGATCGGTGAGTTGAAATAAAATAAGTCATTTCTTTTTATAATGTTACAAAGCTTACTTTTACTTTTGCACTAGTCGATGTGGGCTCTATAAATACAATACCAACCAACCAACCCTTCTATTTCACAAAGAGCCTTCTGTTAGAACAAGTTTTCACTTTAAGACTTAACTCATTTTCATCCCAAAAACAGCAACAAAATTACTATGTGTTCCATTTGTGCATCAACAATGTCTTCTTTTAATTCCCTTGTCCCTTTAATTGATTTACTAAAAGGTTAGGATTTCTATTGTTGGATGTAATAGTAGCCGAAAATGTGTAACAAAATATAAAGATATGTTGGAAAATAATATCAGATAATACAAGTTTGGTCTTGCTTTTTGGTTACGCCACACATGAAAATACTCAAACTCAAACTCAATCCATTTTCCCATCTCACCTAGTCTTGCAATATAGGGCACAATGCAAAGAGATCTTCATCTAGTTATGTAAGAACAAAAGTGAGTCTGAGAGAAACTTGTCCTCCTTGGAAGCTGGTAGCTGTAATTGTGGTGTTTTGACCTTCAATACAGTTTTGTGGGAAACCCGGTGTGATTTTGATGGTTTGGTGTGGAGTTCATTTGTCGTGGTCTGCTTTTCAAAGTCAAAACCTTGCACAGGCGAAGGTAATATTGTAGCCGCTACCATCATTGACATCAAAATTAGCATGCTTAAACCTAGTCCTTGTCTATTAATATTGTGAAACATTTTTCCCTGCAACAAAAGATAGTGGTAAACATGTTACGATTGAAATGTCATAGAATCCAATAGTGATGAATGGAAACTTTAAGGACTACATAAATCTATAACATTTCAATACTCGCTTTAGAGAACATCATCCAATTTAGGTACCAAGAATAAAGACCCAAAACAAATAGGCATTTTAATTCTTTTAGTCCAAAGATAGGCTATTAGATTCAAAATAGGTTATATTGTCTTCTTTACAATATTAAGCTTAATTCTTTTATTGATTCTTTATAGATAGGCAGCGTTAACTCGACTGTTTTAAAGTAAAATGCTATGTATAACATACTCTTATGAGTATCATACTTTCAAATTTAATAAAGAAAATATAAGACATCATTATCTATTGAAATGTCATAAAAGGTGATGTGGACACAAAAAAAAGCCTAAATATAGGATTATAATAAAATTATGTAGTATAAAGAGTACCATGAAAACTTTATACGTTGAGAATTAGAAACTAACTTACCAAAGACAAGTTTTCATTTGATTTTTCTATATTCTGCATATCAAAAGCAGCAATCTCTTCTTTCAATTTATCCAATGTTGATTTGTGCATACCACTGAAATGCTTGGAATTTGAAGGTGCCGCAGAATTTTCACTGTTGCTAACCTCTATGTCTTCAAGATAATCTTCCTTGTGCAACACACGCCAACCACACTTCTTTATCTTGCAACCCTCCACTTCCACTTCAAAACGCAACGAACTGTTTTCCCTGAACTCTGGCTTCCGATGCTTGCTAAAGGATTTGCGCATGGACTTGTGATCCCCTCTTAGGTGTCTTCGAATGTAAATAAAATCACCACTCACTACCATTGTGAATAGGTACAGTTCATTGTTTGCTCCTGAACTTGAGAGGAGAGATAAGGATTTGACATCTTCATGTTCTGGAGTATCCAAGTTCCAACGCAGGCGCATGTGTCTGGTACAAGTGTTTATTTCACACAGTACACAAATTAAAACCAATCATAATATTAATGTTGATATTATTTCTGAACCAAAAAAGTGATTTTCTCCCGAATCTGGTTTGGTACTGTCAAGCTTTCTCTGGCCAGAAAGCCTTCATAAATTTCCTCCAAGGCCACAAATACAGCAACTGCCCATCCATCATTGAACAACAATCATTAGGGATCTCCACCGTTATTGATGCAATTGAGTCCGCTTCTGACACATGTGACGAAGTCAAGGGATACAAATTCTGATTATCCCATCTTGAAGGGATTTCCATGTATACAGGATAAGGGTAATCAACCATCTGTTACAAAAACAGCAGAAGTTCATGCATACATTACAAATAGAAAGTGACTTTGTGCGTGTAATATAAATGGACAACCTTTCTCTATGCGCTTCCTTATCTATCTCTCCAACAAAGATACAAAATTTAAACAAAATATAAAAATTACTTCAACTTTAAAACTAAAATTGTTTCTCTTAATTGTGTTATGTTTTACTTTGGCAGAGGTGTTTTGTCTTCTTTGAAGGGACGAAAAAGGAGAAAGGAAAAGTGGACACCTGATCTCAATCTCTTGAAGCACATACCAGAGTCACAGGCGAGAGAAAGAGTTCTTGTTGCTTGATTCAAACAGCCTCCATATCTTTTGTGGATCTAATAAATTAATTTCCCTTGCATCTGAACCTGTTGAGTACAAGCATACATGTGGTGGAAGCAACGACACAGATTGAAGTCGTCTACAGTCTTCCAATTCAACACAGCGAAGCTTTGAAAGATTAGCAAATTCGCGAGAGGGTAGGTGTATAAAATTATTCCCGGATAGAATTAGTCTCTCCAATGATGATAAGCCATTAATATAACGGGGAATTGAATCATCAGTGAGATTGCAATAGCTCAAATCCAAAACAGTTAATGAGGAAAGACCTGAGAAAATAGAAGGCAATAAACCTGTGTGAAAATTGCGGTTCATACCGAGTTTCAAGGTCCATGCACAAGCTAACTTTACAATCTACACGGAAGTGACTATTGATCATGAATTTTTTTATTTCCGATGAACGTTTTTTCGTTTACACCTCCTCCATCTCTTTTAGGTATTGATTACAATACCGACTATCTTGCAGGTTAGAAATTATATTTATTTTGTCTAAGTGTTTGTAAATTTTATCATTTGGTAATCTTAATCAATAACAATCTATCTGTTTCTAATCACTTCATTAATAATCGATGTTGTGGGTGTTCTCACCGCTGTTGGAGGATTGAAAACCAACAGTTTTTCGGAGGCAAGATCGAGAAATGTTTGTGGTTGAGTTGGATTCTCATGGGTAAGTTGATAGCGTGACAATAAACAAGTATTGTAACATGTTGTATAAATATATACACATGTGTATTTTACTAACTTGGTTGTTATTTGATTGTAGTTTTCGGTTCACTGCACTTTATTTGGTCCTTACGTCGACCAACTTTACTCATTCCTATCCACTGGTGGTATGAACATGGTACTTGCTATCATGCTAGCTAAAGTTAAGTCCTACAAAGGTAAGTCCTGCATGCAAATGATATATTGTCAACAACATATGTACTAAGTTTACAAGAATTTTGTAGATGTACTAAATTTTGCCATTCAACTTTGGCAGGTGCTACTGTGCTTCAGACCACAAGAGAAAGTTCAAAAACAATATTCAATCTAGAAATCATTGAGGCTAGGCAATTAAGGAACAGGTTAAAGCATAACACCTATTGACATTTTATGTATCGGAACTGACTTTTATTTCAATACGAAGTTTAGAAACTAATTTTTTTTCCAGTTGTTTATATATCAGTAATGCCGAAAAAACATCTCCTATGATCATTCAGCGTTTCAATGGGAATCAAGATGACAAGTGGGTTGTCCTCTATGACGATTTTATTATAAACACAAACAGGACTTATATGAATGGACTCAGGTCTTATCAAGAGGTATTTCAATAGCTACTACCTTAAAGAAATAATTTAAACATGAATAATATGTATTGAATCTGTAAATAGCTATAAATTCATATTATATCATATTATTTTGTAATATAAATGAAATGTATTAATTTATACCTCAATTGGAGACTTTGCAGACAAACTCAATTGTTTTTTTTAGGTACCATTGCTGATACCATCGTTGATGAAGGATGGTGGTACACCAATTGCTCGTGCGGCAAAAGAGTTGTTCATGGTGAAAGTGTTTTTTGGATACACGAAAGGTTGTTTAATAACTCATTAGCTTCGAAATCCATTTTTTCATCTTCAAACATATCCAAATCATACACATGACTCTCCTGACTATCTTGAAAAAATATATAAGTGTGAAACTTTGTTAAGAAATGCTTCAAAGTCATTTGCCAATTTCTAAAATTGAAGTTATTCTAATGGCACAAGTCATATTTTTTGTTGTTTATACAATTGGCAAAGGACTTTGAAGCATTTCTTAACAAAGTTTCACACTTATATATTTTTTCAGGAGAGTCATGTGTATGATTTGGATATGTTTGAAGATGAAGCAATGGATTTCGAAGCTTATGAGTTATTAAACAACCTTTCGTGTGTCCAAAAAACTCTTTCATCATGAACAACTCTTTCACCGCACGAGCAATTGGTGTACAACCATCCTACATCAACGATGATCTCAGCAATGGTACCCAAAACAACAATTGAGTTTGTCTACAAAGTCTCCGATTGAAGTATAAATTAATACATTTCATATATATTACCAAATAATATGATATAAATCTGAATATATAGCTATTTACAGATTCTATACATATTATTCATGTTTAAATTATTTCTTTAAGGCAATAGCTATTGAAATACCTCTTGATAAGACCTGAGTCCATTCATATCAGTCGTGTTTGTGTTTATAATAAAATCCTCATAGAGGACAACCCACTTGTCATCTTGATTCCCATTGAAACGTTTAATGATCATAGGAGATGTATTTTTGGCAATACTGATATATAAACAATTGAAAAAAATTAGTTTTTAAACTTCGTATTGACATAAAAGTCAGTTCCGATACATAAAATGTCAATAGGTGTTATGCTTTAACATGTTCCTTAATTGTCTAGCCTCAATGATACCTGGATTGAATATTATTTTTTAACTTTCTCTTGTGGTCTGAAGCACAGTAGCACCTGCCAAAGTTGAATGAAAAAATTTAGTACATTTACAAAATTCTTGTAAACTTAGTACATATGTTGTTGACAATATATTATTTGCATGCAGGATTTAACTTTAGCAAACATGATAGCAAGTACCACATTCATACCACCATTAGATAGAAATGAGTAAAGCTGGTCGACATAAGGACCAAATAAAGTTCAATGAAACCAAAAACTACAATCAAATAACAACCAAGTTAGTAAAATACACGTATATATATATTTTTACAATATGTTACAATACTTGTTTATTGTCACGCTATCAACTTACCCATGAGAATCCAACTCAACCACACCACTTCTCGATCTTGCCCCCAAAAAATTGTTGGATTTCAATCCTCCAACAACGGTGAGAACACCCACAACATCAATTATTAATGAAGTGATTAGAAACATATAGATTGTTATTGATTAAGATTACTAAATGATAAAATTTACAAACACTTAGACAAAATAAATAAAAAATTTAACCTGCGAGATAGTCGGTATTGTAATCAATACCGAACAGAGATGGAGGAGGTGTAAACGGCAAAGCGTTCACCAGAAATAAAAATTCATGATCCACAATCACTTCTGTGTAGATTGTGAAAGTTAGCTTGTGCACGGACCTTGAAACTTGGTATGAACCACAATTTTCGGACACAAAAGGTTTTGAAATCATCTGGCAGAATCAAATCTCGTCCAGAGTTGGAACCTGGCCAACCACATCCACTTAGGGGTAACCTTTTGAGATTTTCTAATTGATACAATCTTTTAGAACTGCAGTGATACAATCTTTTCTTGCAACCCAAGGCACATTCGCAACAGTAAAAGACGCGCTGTAAGTGAATTACGTACTCAGTTACAGGTATGCCCTTCATAGGGTTAGCACTAGTCTTTGATATATCATCTTATGGCATTCTTATCTTATCATTCACATCAGCAACAATGTATATGTTTTGGTTTTGAATTTCTTTCCTTTATGTTGTACCATTCCTAAAATTTTGGCAGTTTTAACTATTGTGAAGTTCCTATCAAAACTACTATGTTTTAAGAAGGAAAATAATTATAAAATAAAATTTATTACAAATCCCCATTAGAATGAACAACAACAACAATCAAGTCTTATCCCACTAAGTGGGGTCGGCTACATGGATCAAATGACGTCATAGTGTTTTATCATAAATCAAATTCGGATCCAACTCATTGACCTCTAAATCCTTTCTAATGGTTTCTTTAATAGTTTTCTTAGGTCTTCCCCTACCTCTTTTAACTTGACTCTCCTCAATTTGATCTACTCTTCTGACCACGGCATCTACGGGTCTTCTCTCTACATGCTCAAACCATCTAAGCCTGTTTTCTACCAACTTTTCTACTATAGGTGCTACCCCCACTCTCTCTCTCTAACGGTGTCATTCCTAATTTTATCATGTCTAGTCTTACCACTCATCCAGCGCAACATCCTCATCTCTGCTACACTTACTTGATTCTCGTGTTGACTCTTAACCGCCCAACACTCCGTACCATACAACAACGTCGGTCTAACTGTTGTCCGATAGAACTTTCCTTTCAACTTAAGTGGTACTTTCTTATCGCACAAAACCCCTAAGGCTCTTCTCCATTTCAACCACCCAGCTTGGATACCGAAAAAAAAGTCCAATAATGGTGAACCGAAAATATTAACAGCAATTTAACTTTTTTAAGAAAAATTCGAGAGATTGAATGTTTTTTCTTTTGGAAAATTCTAGGTCACATAAAATGAATAAGAATAAATAAACATTAGGGGACCAGCAATAAGATTTCTTCATAAGTTAAGGGCTACTCTATTTTAATGTTTTAGGCTGTATATTTTACAAGACCCATTTTTCATATCATCATCTTTTTCTTTTTTGGTCAAGTAGCCTACTGGCTAGAGCTCACACATTTTAATGTGGAGAAGTGGGGTATGCGGGGTTTGAACTCCGGCCCCTGCATATAATATGCAATATCCCTACCAACTAAGCTAAGTTCACGGGAATTTTTAGATCATTGTCTAATTTAGGTACTATGAGTTTAGACATACAAATTGAAATAAATAGACATTTGACTCCTTGCTCAACATACGCCACCAACATTTCCTTATCTTGCACCCAAACACTTCCACTTTGAAACGCAACAAACTGTTTTTATTGAACTCTGGCTTTCTATGCTTACTGAAAGGTTCGTGCATTGACTTCCAGAGCCCTATTTGGTGTCTTCGTATACTATAATTCTACTACCTCGACCAAACCATTCTTGGCTTCCTGCCAAATTCTCAGGTTGGCTTTTAGAACTTACATCATCAAGGACAAGAAGAACCTTTTTGTTGGATAAAAGGTTTCTAAAGCTGTCCTTTCCTTGGCTTAATGTTTCAATTACCATTCCTTTTATGTTCAGATGAGAAAGAATTTTATTTTGTAACTGTTGGAGATCTTGGTTTCTTTCCTCGGAGACCTCTCTGACATTGGCAATGAAGCAACTTACATCAAACTGGCTTTTGATTTTTTTTGAAGAGAGCTGCAGTAAGAGTTGTTTTACCAATCCCGCCCATACCCCATATTCCTATGAAACGAACATCCTCCGATCCTAGCTTCAGATTTGAATGTATTTCTTCCAATCTTACATCAATTGCAACCAGTCCATCATTATAGGATGGGGACTTGAGTTCCAGTTTTTTCCATACTTGTGCAATAACTTCTTCAATGAGTTCAGTCTCATGTCTGCATAGAACAAAAACCATAACATATGATCAAGTCATAAACTAAAATCATATAAAATGAAAAGACTAATTTGTACAGGGTCAGCTTTCATCTATACCTATATATAAAGGGGATACCAAGTTTTTGTGTAGTCATTTTTTCTTACGATTTTACCCTTCCAACTATTCAATTTACAATTTTGTCATTTTATCCTCAATTAAATAACCGAATTTTTCTAAATGGCTACATATAATGTATTTACTTCTATTATTTTTTTGACAAATTATAAATGGTAGATCGAGAAAAGCGGTCAGACATGCACTAGTTATTAAAATATAGTAGGTTCTATCAATATATGATGTTTACAACCCAAGCAAAAATTAAAGGCTTGCACTTACTGATCCTTAGAGTCCCACCCTGACAAGTTAGCAACCTCTCTCAGTGCATCTCTCCACCTTTGCACCTTCTCTTTGCTTTCAGTAAATTTCTCTTCGTGTTTCCTAAAAGCCTCGGCAAAACTTCCCCTTTGATTCCTTACATCGGATGGATCTACACCATAGAAGATTGGGAACACATGTTGTCCCAACAACCGTTTGGATTCGAGAATCTTGACTAACTCATCCAAACACCAAGCTGAGTTAGCATAGTTTTTAGAGATTATGACAATTGCTGAGAGTGATTCTTCAATTGCACGGAGGAGTTTTTGTGAGATGACTTCACCTCTTGCAAGTTCTTCATCATCTCTGAAAGTTATTATACTCTTACGCACCAAGGCTGCATATAGGTGATTGGTGAAGCCTAAGTGTGTGTCTTCTCCCCTAAAACTCAAGAAAACATGATACTTCCATTTTTGAGTTTTGTGAACAATCTTCCATTGAAACTGAATAACAATGTGCTAGTTTATAAGATTGAAGCACCTGAAAGTAAAAACAATAAGGCCTAGTTATTCAAAAAGTTATACAGATCAGGTTCAAAAGATTGAAGTTGCAGAGACCCAACCTTTGCAGAGAAAGCAATAGTGGTCACTAATATCACTCTAAAGATGATTTTCAGCTTCAGAATGGATCAATGTCTCGAGAGGTGAATATGTTTTAAGAGTTTTCCACGCTGGGAGTAGTTTTTCAGTCACTCCTTGTTATAATTAATATATCTATAAAAATCCTTGGTCTAGTAAAAACTTGACAAGAAATAATAATTGACATTAGAATAATAATAGACATATTTAAAAGTACATAGAGATTCCTGAGTTTAGCCAAACTAGATATTGGCATTTGTGATCACATGCTTAAGTTAACCAAGCTGTTTATCACTGGGACCACCCCATTTTAGTTGACATGTGACTAATTTAGTTCACCCTTGTAAGTAATGGAACAAAGACATGAAATAACATCTATAAGCAACATAAAATCTATTGAGTTGTCAAGTTCAGAACACATCTTCTAGTCTGTCAAAAAGAAACACATCTTCTAATAATACCTCCTTTCAGTTTTAAAAGTTATATTTCTTTCACATAAAAAAAAATATATGGCCACCATATTTCTACTTTAAAATACCATCACCACCTTAATTATATTGCTTCTAATTGAAATATGCATCAATTGTTTAAGACTCATTTAGAAATACAGTGATAGGTTCTTTTCTTGTATCCCAAGCCATGTTCCCAACAGACGTTATCTCAAGTAATTTAGTAGCTTTAGATTAGACAGGGCAAGTGAATTACATACACAATTACAAATGTGTTGGGATCATCTTCATTTCCAAACGAAATAGAGGAGTCCATTTGTAGAGAGATAGACACAAATATGAGGTTAGTGGGACCCATGGTTGAAATTATATTCAAGCAGAGATCCCACCAATCTCATCTTTGTCCATCTCTCATAAATGGAGTCATCAGTTTCTTGATCCAATATGCACTTAATAGGGTTGGTATTAGTCTTTTGCATCTCATCTTATGGCGTAAATATCATATCAATCACATTAACATCAATACATTTGTATTGTTCTGAATTTCTTTCCTTTTTGTTCCATTCTTAAAATTTTGGTAATTTTAACTATTGTGAAGTTCATGTCAAAATTATGTTTTTAGAAAGGAAATAATGATAAAATAAGATTTATTACAAATCCTTGTTAGAATGAAGGGAAAAAAATGAAATATAAACTACAAAAAAAGTACAAATTGTCAAAAAGAAGAATGTTTCTCATCTAGTTAAGTTAAACAAGAGTGGCTCTGAGAGAAAATCAACCTCCTTGGTGGCTGGTAAATTGGAAATGACAACCTCTGGCTCACTTTTCTGTTACGAGGATTGTCTTGCAATTGCGGCATGTTGACCTTAAGTACACTATCATCGGAGGAAACCCAATGTGATTTTAATAGTTTATTAGTTACGGTCTCATTTGTTGCGGCGGACTTTTTGAAGCGCAAACCATTCACAGGCGAATGGAATATTGTAGCCCCAACCATCATTGATATCAAAGCTAGCACACTTACACAAGTCCTTGTCTAATATTGTGAAGCATTTTCCCCTGAGAGATAAGAACAGTTGTAGTAAACAGGTTGAGATTGATATGCAATTAAAGTTCAATAACGTCGAACCGAACAAATAGTAAGAGTAATTTTACCTTTTTTATGAAAAATGCCTAGAGATTGAATGTCCTTTATTTTTCAACATAAGAAATACATGACGCATGAACGTTGTCACCGAAAATAAATGTGTATAAATAAACATTTGGGACCAAAAATAAGTTTTCTTCATAATTTAAGAGCTACATGAAGCATGAACATTGTCTGTTTTAGAGTTTTAGTCATTACATTTAATAAGACCCACTTTTGAGGTCATCATCTATTTTAGGTACAAAATCCCTGTTGATGAGAAATTAAAAGAAAGAGGTTGTGCTCTACCATCTGTCTGCAGTCTTTGCATGGCTTCTGAAGAATCCACTTTTCACTTATTTTTTGATTGCTCCTATGCAATTCATCTCTGGGGCAGGCTCGCTTCTATGCTCAATCAATCTCTTCATTTTTCTACTTTGGAGGACATTTGGAGTTTGAGTGAAAGAGGTTGGTCTCCTCAATGTAGATTAACTATTACATCTGCTATTATTAATATTTTTAATGCTATTTGGAATGCTAGAAACAACTATAGATTCCATAATAGGAAGATTCACTGGAAAAGTGCTATTTCTCAGATAACTGTTAATGTTTCTTTGTCTGCTAGCAAATCTAACCTGTCAGCCAGTTCTGATATTAAGGAATTCATAATCTTAAAGGCTTTCAATGCATCCATTCATCCTCCAAAGATGCTTATAGTGAAAGAGGTTTTTTGCTGTCCTCCAATTCCGGGTTGGATAAAAGGTAACTGTGATGGTGCCTTTGCTTCTGGTAAGGCTGCCTGTGGTGCAATTTTTAGAAACAACCTTGGTCAATTTTTGGGATGCTTTGCTGAAGGTTTGAATTATGGTAACTCTCTATTTTCTGAACTTAGTGGTGCTATGAGATCTATTGAATTTGCTAGTTCAAAGAATTGGAGTAACTTCTGGCTGGAAACTGACTCTATGTTAGTGGTTCAGGCTTTTAGGAATCAAGGCATAGTTCCTTGGCAACTTAGGAACAGATGGTGTAATTGTCTTAGGATAACATCTAACATGAACTTTCTTGTTTCACACGTCTTTAGGGAAGGCAATGCTTGTGCAGATGCTCTTGCCAATATTGGTTTATCTTTGAACACTTTTGTATATTATTACTCTTTTGCCTTTACAAGTAAGGAGTGATTATGTTAAAAATAGGTTGGGGTGGCCTAATTTTAGGTTTAATCACTCTTGAGAAGGTTTTTGGTATAGTCCCCCTTCTCTTTTTTGTAACAATCTTTTTTGGTTAATATATATTGCGGAGTGGCTTCTTGCTTCTCTCCTAGTTTTAAAAAAAAAAAAAACAAAAAAGGTACCCTGAGCATAGACCAACAAATCGAAAAAAATAAGCATTTAAATCCTTGTAGTCTATATTTTGAATATACTATAGTTAGAATTAGGACATTATAATCTCAATGGGTTTTTTGTAATGGAATCTAAATAGGTTATATATTTTTCATTTTAGCTGTTTGCTTGACCATAACAACAACAGCTAAGGTTTTTTTCAGTATGTGAAATTTGATATGTATTTGGAGTCACATGACAGTATGATGATCATTTATAAATCATGTTTAATGACAGATTAAGTAAATCTAAAACATTAAAAATAATTTGGTCTGCATTGGTTCTTTTTGGTCCCTTTTATTCTCTAGCTATTGAATTATTTCATAGTATTGTCGATCCTTCTCACAAAAGTTTTTACGTTCTTATGATCACATGCTTAAACTATCATAGGTTAAACTATTGTCTTTCCAATTATAGTCGCCACCTTAGTTTTTCATTTTAACTTCTCCATTCTTAATATAATACTCCCAAATCTACAATATGAAGCTTAATTTTTTTTATTGGATGTTGATATCGACTGTTGTCATCTTGACCATTTGAAATTCCTACTCTGGACTCAAATATAAGCAAAAAAGTAGTTATATTCAATGAGCCAAATTATAAAGAAAATCCAACTAACTTCACCCTATTTAATGCTATTATTCTCAAAATACCGTTCAACAAAACAAATACGTACAAAATTAAATGAAAATAAAGACTAGTTTAGGAAATGCAATTATTTTTTTAATTACATGAAGAAAATTAAACGAGGTTAACCATTTTTCTTAATCTATGTGTAATTAGTTATTTTTGCTTATAATGGAGTCCGGATGGAGTATATATATGATGTCCTCTCATGAGCATAACACTTTCGAATTAACTAGAAAAGAAAAAAGTTGCCATTATATGTTCTGAAAACAATGTGAGATGGAATAAATGATGTAGAGTGAAAAAAAAAATGTGTAAAATGAATTTGGATAAATTAAGTTGCATTGAGAATATCGGTAAATTTTTTAGGTATTTCATGCAATTACTAGAAGTGGACTTACCAAAGAGAAGTTCTCGATGGACCTTTCTATGTTCTGCACATCCAAAGCAGTAGTTTCCTTCACCTTGGATCCATCCTCAGATGATTTGTTCATACCAGCTGAATGCCCAGAATCGGAATGTGCTACAACAAGTCGACTACTATTCAGCATTTGCAAGTCTTCAAGATAATCTTCCTTGCGCAACATACGCCATCCACACTTCCTTATCTTGCACCCTTCCACTTGTACTTCGAAACGCAATGAACTGTTTTCGCTGAACTCTGGCTTTCTGTGCTTGCTGAATTGCTCCCGCATGAACTTTGGGTCCCCACTTAGGTGTCTCTGAATATATATAAAGTCACCACCCACTACCGTTGTGAAGAGGTAAAAATCATTGGCTGCCGTTGAACCTGTAAGCAGTGACAAGGAGGGGCCATCTTCAGGCCCCAGAGTATCAAAGTTCCAACTCAAACGCATGTGTCTGGCCACAAAACCTTCAGCTTCTAAGTCCACATATACAGCCACCCCCCACCAGTCACTTAAAAGACAATCATCTGGGATGTCCACTTTTACTGATGCAATTGAATCAAGTTTTGACACATATGAAGAGGTCAAGGGAAATAAATTCTGATTATCAAATCTCGATGGCATTTCGAAGTACATAGGATAGGGGAAGTCAGGAACCTGTAATAATGTAAGTTTTTTTTGTTAACGGAAATAGATAAAATTCATGCATACATTTTAAAATAATAAGAGGTTTCGTGTGTGTATTGTAAGTGAGAATTATTTAGTTTGTAGATGTACACACATGATACAGAGATGAGGGTAAGAGTTTCTTGTCACTTGATTCAAACAGCTTCCATATCTTTTGTGGATCTAATGCATAAGCTTCCCTTGCATCTGAATCTGTTACATACAATCGTACTTGAGGTTGAAGCATAGGTAAAGATTGAAGTTGTGGGCAATCTTCTAATTCAAGATAATGAAGCTTTGAAAGATTGGTGAGGTAGTGAGTGGGTAGGCTTACAAAATTGTTCCCACTTAGAATTAGTCTCTCCAATGATGATAAGCAATCAATATCATGAGAAATTGAATTATCAGTGAGATTGCAATAGCTTAAATCCAATTCAGTTAATGAGGAAAGGCCTGATAGAAAAGGGGGTAAAGTTAAGTTAGCTGTTTGAGTTGAGAAAAAGCTGAACTTCTTGCCAAAAGGCAGATGAAAGTCCCAGCTCAAATTCGACGCTGGCCCGCTACAACTTCTCAAAGACAATCGTTTGATATTTTCTAACTGAAGTAAAGATGGATGCAATTCTCTAATAGCGGTTCTACTCAAGTCAATGTCCTCCAAAGCCTTGTTTTGATTTATCCCATCTGGCAAAGTACAGATTTTTGAACATCCTGATATGTTGAGAATTCTGAGAGACTTCAGGTTACTAATGCTGTTTGGAAGGGATATCAGATTTTTGCAATTCAATAAGTTAAGCTCCGTAATGCATGTCATATTTTTCCCAAAATCAGGAAGTCTTTTAATGTTTGAGCAGTCAGTAAGAAATAGCATCTTCAAGGATAACATTTCCAATTTCTTTGGAAAGATTTTCAGATCAACACAACCCATCAAGCTCAATATCCTAAGTTTTTTATGTTGTCTGATGGATTGGTGAACTTCAACAAGTTTTGTACAATCATTAAAATACAGCTCCTCAAGATTCGGAATTCCAGAGACATTTGGAGTTTGACGTAAATCTTTGGAGTTACTCAAATCAATTACTTTCAGCTTTCCATAATACTGAACAAAAAAAACCAAGAAACAGATTAGCATTTGAAAACCAAGAAAAATACTATATGTTACACCAAGGCTCTTAACAGAAAATTCTTACCTCGTTTCGACTCCATAACTCTTTAACTTTACTGTTGATCATTTGTAGGTGTACAAGCTCATCTAGTTGAACTCCAAGTGGAAGAGTATTCATCGGATATCCCCACCATACAAGAACTTTTAGTGAGCTAGAAAGACATTTCAGACCAAGGGAAAGATGCAAATCACATAATATAATGAGTAACCTTAGATTTCCCATCTTCGAGAACGCCTCAGGATCCCAATGTGCTTCATGCAGTGTAGATGGAGATGATTTCAAAACGATACCTTGCACAGTTTCAGTTCCCTAAAAAAAATAATCATCAGATAGGATAAGATTATATACAAGGAATGTGATAAAACTATTGTAACATTAAGTTTTGCAATTACCTTGTTTTTTCTTAGCACTTGATCAATATCCTCTAGAGACCACAATCTACTTCGTCTACCAGGATCATTAGGGGATTCTTGAAAAACTATAGTTTTACCCATTTCTTCAAGCATATCATGCATCCAGATAACTCTTCCATCAAAAGTTACTAACGATTTTTCTATGAGAACATTTATTCCAACTGTTGGATGAAGGCCGCAATTTTCCAATATTTGTATCACTTTATGTTTGTACCATCCCTTAAAAAAGCATGCAATATCTAGAAATATGGTTTTGTGTTCATCTTCTAACATGTCATAGCTTATTCTAAGTTTGTTTAGGATATCATCGTATGGAACCTGTTTAATCTTAACTAAAGCATCCTCCCAATCAGATAAACTTCTTCCACATAGAAAAGAACCCAACACTTCAAGAGCCAAAGGAAGGCCTCCAGCATATTCAACCGCACTTTCAGACAACTCCACAAAACCCTCTTTAGGTGCATCCTCTTTAAATGCTTTTTCACAAAAAAGATGAAGGGATTCACTTTTATTTAAAATTTTACTCTCATACATTTCAAACAATACATCATGCGATATCAAGAGGTGCTTATCCCTAGTTGTGACTATAATTCTACTACCTCGACCAAACCATTCTTGGCTTCCTGCCAAATTCTCAAGTTGGCTTTTAGAACTTACATCATCAAGGACAAGAAGAACCTTTTTGTTGGATAAAAGGTTTCTCAAGCTGTCCTTTCCTTGGCTTAATGTTTCAATTACCATTCCTTTTATGTTCAGATGAGAAAGAATTTTATTTTGTAACTGTTGGAGATCTTGGTTTCTTTCCCCAGAGACCTCTCTGACATTGGCAATGAAGCAACTTACATCAAATTGGCTTTTGATTTTTTTGAAGAGAGCTGTAGTAAGAGTTGTTTTTCCTATCCCACCCATACCCCATATCCCTATGAAACGAACATCCTCCAGTCCTAGCTTCAGAGTTGAATATAGTTCTTTCAATCTTACTTCAATTGCAACCAGTCCATCGTTATAGGATGGGAACTTGAGTTCCAGTCTTTTCCATACTTGTGCAATAACTTCTTCAATGAGTTTAGTTTCATGTCTGCATAGAACAAAAACCATAACATATGATTAAGTCATAAACTAAAATCATATAAAATGAAAAGACTAATATGCAAGGTCAGCTTACATCTGCACCTATCTATATTATTACCTATATATAAAGGGGATACCTGATTTTGGTGTTGTCATTTTTTCTTCTGATTTTAGCCTTTATTGAAACTATTTTTTTCTGTCGAGTAGCCTAGTGGTTAGAAATTCACCCTTTAGGTTTAAGCTAAATCGGGAATCCGGGGTTCGAACCCCAGCCCCTGCATATTGCAATGTCCCTGCCAATTGACTATGATCACGGGGACTTCATTTAAACTATTTAATTTACAATTTTGTTACTTTCTCTCCAATATAAATAACTGTATTTTCCTATATAAGGGCATAGAACTTTGTAACTTCTATTATTATTTTTGACAAATTATAAATGATTGACTTAGAAAAGTGGACAGACACACGCTAGTTACAATCTTTGTAGCACCGACACTTCTAATTGAAGACGGGTCCGTTGTTTGACACTAATATGTCACCAGGACATGTGATTACGTTCAGTTAATTCATTTTTTATATTTTTCACCATTTTCAACATGTCGTGTCTAGTGTTTGTGTCGGTGCTTAGGTTACAATAGTTTTTGGACAAGTAGGCTCTATCAACACATGATGTTTAAAACCCAGTGAAAATTAAAGCCATTCACTTACTGGTCTTTGGAGTCCCACCCCGACAAGTTGGCAACCTCTCTCAATGCATCTCTCCACTTTTGCACTTTCTCTTTGCTTTCACTAAATTTCTCTTCATGTTTCTTAAAAGCCTCGGCAAAACTTCCCCTTTGATTCCTTACATCGGAAGGATCTACACCATAGAAGATTGGGAACACTTGTTGTCCTAACAAACGTTTGGATTCGAGAATCTTGACTAACTCATCCAAACACCAAGCTGAGTTAGCATAGTTTTTGGAGATTATGACAACTGCTGAGAGAGATTCTTCAATTGCAAGGAGTAGTTTTTGTGAGATGACTTCACCTCTTGCAAGTTCTTCATCATCTCTGAAAGTTATTATACTCTTGCGCACCAAGGCTGCATATAGGTGATCAGTGAAGCCTAAGCGCGTGTCTTCTCCCCTAAAACTCAAGAAAACATGATACTTCCATTTTGAGTTTTGTGAACAATCTTCCATTGAAATAATTTAAGATTCAACTACAGGAAATGAAAGGATGTGCTGCTTTAGATTGAAGCACCTGAAAACAAAAAACATTAAGGACAAGTTATTTAAAAAGTTATACTCAGATGCAAAAAATAGAACTTGTAGAGACTCAACAATTGGAGTCAAAGCAAGAGTACTCACCAGTACCAGTGAAAATATGATTTTCAGCTTCAGAATGGATCAATGTCTCGACAGATGAATATGTGTAAAAGTTGTCGACGTGGACACCACCACATGGTATTATTTGTTAGAAATGTTTTTTTTTTAAAAGCTGTGTACTTTTTTATTGCCATTCCTTATATCAATGTCAGCTACAACAAGAATCTTAATATATTTAAGTCCTAGGTCTTTTAAAACCCTGACTGGGAAGAAAAAGTTAACATTAAAATAACAGACATAATTGAAAGTTCACTGCAAAGAATCGTGGGTTGAGTTAAGGAGTAGAATTTGGCATTTACCTTCCCTCAGTTTCAGATTTTTAACTGAGGGTTATTTTATCTTGAACTTGTATTGTAGTACAACAGTCTACAGCCTACAGGCCTTGCTATAACGTTAATAAGTATGGGAGTACAATTATTATTGATGATTGTAAAACTATAAATTCCAATATTTAATTTATCTTTGCTTCAAATTTATTTAAAATATACAGTTCTATTTTGATTCTTTACTTTTATTATTAATAAGTAATAGCTTCTTCTATTTTACTTGTTTTCTCGATATAACCTGTGAGTTCTTCTACATCTAATTTTGAATTTGAATTTCATAAATTTAAAATTTGATAGTGGTATATGATCTACATTCTTCTCCGGCTAATACAAAAGTTTTGGGTGGCAATATTGCTAAGAAATTAGAATCACAACCAACGTATGAACAAGTTAAAATCAACATACTAGTTTACCGGTCACATTAAGTCGCATCTAATCAGCTATATATGTTTTCCACAGTTGACAAATTGGTCAAATTAAATAAATCCTGTAAACCTATAATATGCCCAGAATACAACTGTTCAAATGAATGTATAGCTATAGCAATTAAAACAAGAACCTCTTTACAAAGTTTGAAGGAAAAATACAAAAGAACAAGAATTCTAGACTAAAGACCAAGTTCAGTGAGCAGAAGAGTTTGAGGATGTTTTCTTGAAATCTATCTTATCAACCTTAACCTCTCCATCAATTAGTTCATACACATAGACCACAACACGTAGACCATCAATGTCCATGAGGACGAAACTTGGGTTCACGTCATATGTGATGCTGCTATAGGCACCAGTTGCAGAACCTGGATTTATAACCACACCACCCTCATGTTTGTATGCTGTAAACTGATGGGTGTGACCTGTCACAAGGATGTCTACATCAAGCTGCCTCTGCAGCATTGCTAGTGAATCTAGGTCTCCCCATGGAACAACCTTCAAAAGTAATAAGAACACTATCATCAAGTAGCATAGCAATACATAATGATGCAGAAATTTGGGTCTTGAATTAAGAGGAAAAGCAAAGCAGTTACTTAAAAACCTTAATCACTGGTGAAAGACGGCTAAGTGGAAACAAATTTAAATTTATATATCAATCAGATAAAATGTCAAAAACACCATCAATGGAGAGGAAAGGAGGCACTAATTGAACACATACATGGGCAACGTATAGGGTTACAATGAGAAAAATCATTCAACCTAGACTCAGCTGTTCATGGTGTTTCAACATAATCTATAGGAATGACTTCATATTCTTCCCTGTAGTTTGTTTTTCCTGTTGCCTTATGTCTATAACTTTGATCAAGAAAATGAAAAGTACATTACCCACTAATAGGCAGTAAAATCCTAAATTACTGTCTTGCGTCTAGAATTAGAGTTTGACCCAACTCAACCCCACAAAATCAATTTGTAATGTGAGAAATCTCTTCCATTTATAAACACCTTTTCAGACTGTATTATATCTAATGTGAGACTCTCAACATTGTTCATGCCTGCAAATATTTATTATACATGAAGTGGTAAAATAACTTCAGAGGTAAACAAGAATCAAACCTGATGACCATGGCAAAGTCCAAGCTTAAATTGACCGATGGTTAGTGTTTTAGACTCTGGATATTTCGTCTCTTCATCATACTCGCCACGAGTTATATGTAAGTCTGGACAAAGAGTCTTCAAGTAGTCATGAACTTCCTGAGCATAATTCACATAAAATTTAGGTTAGAAATCCAAGCATTAAATTTAAATATTCACCCAATCCAAATACCAAAAATGTAACTCACCTAATTCCACATGATACAACTCGAAAAAGAAATGCAATCTTAATAATACTATATAGAATCTTCACTTTGACACCCAATCCCCTCATACTATTTAAGAAAATATTTGAAACCCTCTTAAAATTTGATTGCATTAAGCATAACTGAAAGAGAACCCGACTAAACAAAGAACGAAGAAAGGAAAATTTCCCTATGTTTGTAATAAAGTTTTATAAAGTAAACGATAAACGAGGGAACATAAGTAATATATTTCCAAAATAAGTAACACGGAAACAATCAACTTGGATCAGTATAACTTGTTCCTATAAGACAGAATATCACACATACTTTAATGCATAAATTTCCAGTGCAAATAATATGCTGGATCTTGCCAGGGACAAGCATGGATTTGAACTTTGCAGGGAGATCAGCTGCTCTGTGGGGCACATGCAAATCCCCTAGGGCCAACACCAGCACCATCCTCACCAATCAAAATATGAAAGCTCGGCGAATAAAGAACCTAAAGAAACAAAATATCACCCATCAACATAGTATTACTGACTTTGCATACAAAAATTGCCCAACAAAATATATGTATTTATGCATTCATAAAAGATTTAATTTGTAAACATTGTTAGTGTAAAGTTGTTTTACACTGTCAATCAATTATAACCGTCAAATCATAAAAAACAAAAAAATAAAAAGTTTAACTTTAATCATAACTATTTTTAAGAGTTTAGTGGACAATGACAGTGTAAAACAGTTTTACACTATCATCCAATAAGAAACGATTGATGTCATGTCATACAATAATACAACTAATTTTAAGATATCATTGTAATTTGGAGGAATACAAGATAAGATGTTCATTGGATGTCAGTGTAAAACTATTTTACAATGTCCATGCATCTTCTATTTTCTCTATTTTTTTAGACATTCATTTGATTGATTGATTGATTGAGTAAAACTTTTTACACTGACATTAAATAGAATAATAATAAATAATAGACATGTAGTGTGAAAATTAGAGTTGCAGAGATTAACATTGAGAAAACAAAATCGAAATTGAAGTTGAAGAATCGTGAAAGTAAGTGTGATGAATCCGCAAAATCGAAAGAAACAGGTTATGTAAGAACTCGTGCTCACAAAATAAATGATAGAAAATTTTGTTTGTTCGGCGATCGCATCGCGAATATTGTTTGAAATGATAATAGAATTCGATCAGAGAGAGAAAATCAATCGCCAAAGAACCTGATGAAGGTGAAGCTGTGGGGACTACGCGCCACGGTGGCGACGAGTGGTGGCAGCGGCGGCGGCGAAATGGGAAGCGGGATCAAAGGACAAGAGTTAGTTAGTCGGAAGAATCATTACAAGCAGATTTGTCAAATGATTCTTTAATTCTTGAGAAATTAACTTTTTTAATAACTAAAATGAAAGAGAAATAAACAAAAAAAAAAATTGGCACTTTTAAAATTAAATTAAAAAAAGTTTGTCACTTTAGCTTTTTTTATATCCCAAAAAAAATCTTAAAATATAGGTGTAACCAATGGAGTAAAAAAAATAATGACTTTTCGATATTTTAATTTTTTAAAACTATTCTAGGCTTTCACATATAAGAACGAAAAATAATCAAAATTTTATTGGGGAATATAATTACAAAACAACATTAAAGTTGTTTTATGGTGTTCTTGACAATTCAAAGTTCAATTTTTTATTATCTCACGATCGAATAGACCTAATATAAAGAATCAATCCACCTGAAATCG
>Ga0315914_1003407_pt1 | contig 24146 bp, 19 predicted proteins | sample MpolenodulesMG_FD_203920 | JGI IMG/M metagenome (GOLD analysis project Ga0315914, IMG submission 203920) | Medicago polymorpha root nodule microbial communities from Los Angeles, California, United States - elongated nodules | ecosystem: Host-associated > Plants > Roots > Nodule | place: USA... | reverse complement strand
AACGTGATTTTGCTTTGCCGTGGAAGCTAGGAATTCCAGCTTCTCCTATACCGGCGTTTAGAAGCCAAAAGCACGATTCCGGGAATTGCTTTTTCTGTCGGCCAAACAACAAGAAAAGGGTGGAAACCGCGTTTTGTTGTTTAAACGCAAGTTTGGAGGAGAAAAATGTGTCTCCAAACAGACACTAAAACGGTGGCGTTAGGCCAAACGTGCGTCTCTGTATAGTGCACTGCACAAATAAACTTCCCTTTCTTCAATGCCACTCACCTACCTTCCCTTTCTTCTTGTTAAACTTGTTTGGGATATGATGCAAGCTACAAAACAAGCTTTGGGTTAATGTTATCTCCCAAAATTATGTGTAAGGTACCAACATATTGACTCACTCCCTCATTACACCATCACCAACTCGGAATTAAACAATCAAAGCAAAAAATATGGTCATAGATGGTTTTGACTAGCATGCTGGGTGAGATTTCTCATCCTTTTCGTTTAGTCATTGGCCCTATTTTTCCCTCTTGTCGCTTTTGTTCTTTATGTGTATATTAATGATGATGTATGCATCAATGTTAAAAATGTCTTCTCTTCTAGTCGCCATAATCCCAACCATCATCTATACTCTCAACTCCCTCTTAATATTATCACCATGATTAACAGTAAACATCTTTGTTTCAAATGTAGCATTGAAGATGGATTATTTGGTCCAGGAACATCAATGGTAATTTCACTACTAAAAGTGGATATTTGTGGCTTCTTCAGCAAAAAGAAGGCATCGTTGTTTCTTATCTTGTTGATACACGATCTTTTGATCTTGGACATGGAAGCTTCATCTTCCGCAAAAAATCAAACTTCCATACTTTATCTTTGTTACACCATCGTAATATGAGCACCTCTCCTTTGTGCATGGGCTACAGTTTGGAAGATGAGTCCTTCATGAACTTTGTTCGAGATGACACCCACTCTAGAAATTAACCTATGGCTAAACCTTTACATTATATGCCCACGATATTTCTTCACTCAAGACTTTGACAAATGACTCAAAGATGACATCGCTGACCCTCGTTCTAGTAAGTTTGCCACCGATATATGGTGGGATTGCAGGAACAAACACTCTTTTCCTCGATGATTCGATCTTCTACACTAATTCCTCGCTCTATTTGAAGTTTCTTGAGTCCCTAGATAATAGATTCCATAAAAGTCTGTTATGTTGATTAAAGACATTAAAGACTTATTGTATGAGGATTTCCTCTTCTGCATTGTCCACACTATTTGTGAAGGCAATCAAAGTGATGATTTCATGGCAAAACTCAGTGTTTCTCCAACCATGAGCTCCTTCTTCTTGCTTCTCCTCCTCAGAGACTTACGAGACATCCTTGAAGGGGATACATCATGAACAATGACACTAATATGAAATCGAAACTAGAATATTTGATAGATCAGATATATAATTAGACACAATAGAAAAACAGGGAGATGAACACATTAGTGTTTGTCTTTTTCGTTAATATAATTCAACAAACAACATAAATAGTATATTTAAGAGAAATGCTGCATGTAGCGAAGCGGTTGTCCAAAGTATCCCGATAGCAAAATTTGTACTGTAGCTGGGCCCATCCAATTTCATAGCTTCCGTGATTTGTGGCCAGGAGAGGATTTTGATTGGTTGACTACCATTTTGCGAGCGCTTCTTCATAAAATTTGTCGTGATGAATAGCAGTCCTCTATATTTAATAAAAAACATATATAGTAAAATTTAAAAAGATAATACTTCATCCGGTCCTTTTTAGAAGAAACAAAAGTATCAAATATTTTGGTCCTTTTTATAAGAAATTTTGACCAATTTTCAAATACATTAGATGTTCTATTTCAAAAGTGCCCTTATTTATTATGAAAGAGAATATTAAAAGTAAAGTCTTGTTAACGAGTGCCCCTGGGGTAGGCATGACAACAAAACCCATACTTGTGGTTACCCACCTAAATCAAACCCAATTTGATGGGTTTTCCCCGTTTTGACTTGGTTCGGGTATGAGTTTGGGTTTTCCCCGATTTCAAAACACGGGTATGGGACGGGTAACAGGTATATAAGTACCCACCCCGAATCCATACACAAACTCGTCCCGAATGCAGAAAATTACTTTATGTTGATATCCCATGTTTTTTTGTTTGATAATTGCCGTGTTATAAAATTTACTATTGATATTTAAAGGAAAACTAAATCAATCGGTCTAACAAATGTTAAAGTGAGCATATTGCTGGATTATGCATTACAACATTTCTCTAGGATTATGCATTACAACATTTCTCTAAGGGTTGCAAAAAAACTTTTATTTTTTATTAAAAAAATTATTCAATGCGGGGACAAGGATGAGGCGGGGATATCATCACCAATAACCATCACCACCGTAACAGTCATTTCTCCCTCAACAAACACCGCACTAGCAAGCTCCGGCAACGTTGAATCCGGCAACTGAAATCTCCACAAATCTCTAACTGATCAAACAAATTCCTACGATCACTATTCCTTACCATCATCTTCGTCACACCGCCAGGTTGGATCTACACCGTGTGATTCCTCACCTCTCCGATTCTCTCTGTCTAATGGAAATGTAAATACAGGCGGCTGAAAATGTGTGGGAGACACTGCTTTGAGGATCATATAGTCCTTTATTGGTGGTGTACTCAATCAGAATCATCACAATCCACATAGGCTTAATCGAAAAGAAGGATTGAAGAAATGTGTTTGAAGACTGCCACCACCCATAACTATCACCACCAACAAAGTTTCTCTTTTCTTCCATTGACATTTTTTTTTTTAAGGATTCGATTGAGAATCATAAAGAACTATTCTTATTCTCCAGCTTCTTGGTTTTTTTTGGCTACCCAGCTTCTTGGTTTCTTTCGACCCATTTCTTCTTTTTATTTTTGCGGAAGAAAATAAAATCTATCTATATCATCCATTGTGATGATGATGATGGTAAAAAAATTTAAGGCTGATTAATATAATTAATATGATATTGAAAAGTCAAAAAAAGTTAATAGGAGAGAGACAATAATAGAGTGTATTAACCGCACCTTAAGCTGTGCAAAGTTGCACAGGTTAGAAAACCCTATATAAATCTATCTATATCATCCAAATTCTACCCTTTGCATTCAATACTTAAAATCTGATCCTAGCAGCTCTGATTCAAGTGTCCTTCAATTAGCAATAATCATGTTTCGTGTAATGGGAGACAAATCAGTGACTACCTTAAACAAAATCAAACAACTTCTTCCAACGATTCCTCCTAGGAACACCCGTGCACACATTGCACTTCTTCAATGTGTTGACTTGTACAAATCAATTGAGGTATTTAATGCTAGGAATGGCGTAGGTGCTTTGCAAAGAGACCAACAACCCAAAAGAGCAGAATATTTTGCAAATCAGGCTATAGATAAAGCCAATGGATGCGAGGTTCACTTCAATGGGAGATTGGATGGTGGAACACCAGTCACTGATGAAAACAATGCTATGAATGATATAGGAAAAATTACAACTGCTATTTGTCAATTAATACCAGCTAGTTTACTCTAAACATTACATTATGGTTTGTTAAAGTGACATGCAGTACTAGTTTGTAACGAAGGAAGAAAAATGTACTTCTAGAATAAGGTGATGAAAATTAACTTTTACAAGAGGCTCGTGGAGCTTAATTTCCATGCTCCTCTCTTCAATCCCCTTGACCATACATTTTATGTCTTATTTTATTTGTTCTGACGTTGTTTCTTCAATTGTCTTTTTCAACATGTGCTCTTCAATGACTATATTATTTACGAGGAATAGTAGCGACACACATTTTTCAACCTACTCTTTTTGATTCGTTAAAATTTACATGGGTCCCATCAAATCATGTGAGTTCCATATAAATTTGGTGGGTCCCATGTGAATTTTAAACAATCAAAGAGAGTGTGTTGAAAAATGTGTGTTAGAATATGTGTTGCTATCATTTCTCATTATTTATTTGGTTTGTTGTTTTTTGGGCGAACTTTGTTGGCCAATTGCTATAATTTTTGTCTTTTTTAAGTTAATTTTGAAAAAGACAAAAACTTGAATTACTTTGATATGTCACGATGACGGATACCAATGTTGTTGTATGTGAGATAGTCTTGCATAGGCACAAAATTTAGGCACACACATAAATAAAAAAATTTAAAGATAAATAAAATAATCACATCAATTAATATCACTTCAATATATCCTTTTCATTTTAATTTTATGTATGTGTGGCTAACATGTAATATTTGGTGACGTGCCTAACAAGTATTTCTCGTTGTATGTAAGCAAGTTTGTGCATATTGCAGCCAAAATCAGAAAAAGAACGAAGAAAATGTGGGAATATGATGAAGTAGGGTGAAGATTTTCTTTCATATTAGTCCTAGGTACACACACCATTTTTTTTTTTTTTTTATCATTTTCAAATGTCATGTCTGCGATTTTGACGAGTTAATGTTTTGATTGACATAAGGGACTAAAATAACTAACAAGTTAAAGAGTGAATGATTTATTTAAATTTTTGTGTTAGTTGGAGACCAATACGACAACGTGTTAAACTTTCTTTCCACTCTATTTTTGGGTTGGTATCCGAAATTGACAACTATAATTTTAAATCAATCGGTGAGTGTATAACACTATTTTAAAATATGTAGATTAACTTAAGATATGTAGATTAATTGATCATCTTTGTGTTTATTGCGACTTAAATTTTTTATATACAATATGATTTACGTATTAAATTTATATATTATAGTTTATTTTTTTGGTTCATCTAAACTTTATAGTCATGCTCCACCGATAATGAGACTTCACTTTTATGATTGTTTTTCTTTAAAATATGTACATGCATTACGAAAACTAGGTTTTGAAACAAGATTTAATTTTTATACGATTCTAAATGGTGTAATAAAATAAAAATGTTGTATTACCTCCTTTAAATAAAATAAAAAAAGTTGTAGTACCAAGAAACGTTGAAAGATGGCAGGGGAAATCCGATATATAGTTTGAGAAACATACTTTTTTTTTTTAAAGAAGTTTGAGAAACATACTTATGCGGTGTAGAAATATGAAAATTTAGTAATTAAAAAAATACCACAATTTATACGGTACACTCAAAAATTCTACGCTCGATATTAAATTAATAGCTAAACATATTGTTTTTTTTATGTTATTTTTTCTATCATTTATAAATATAATAACTAAGTTTTTATTTATAAAAAAAGTCAGCGAACACTACAAGAAATGTTGCATTTTGCCAGGGGCAGAAGCCCTGGTAAAATGTTAAAAGCTTTGGCAATTGGAGGTTTGCCAGGGGTTTTGCTAGGAGCAGAATCACCAGCAAATCTGCTCATCGTAAATTGTCATGTCAGGGGTTTAGCTCCTGGTAAATGCGCTCCTGGCATAAGCCCTGGCAAATTGTGTCTGCATGATTGCAGGCTTTTGCAGACTGTGTTAGCATCACATCAGTCATTTTCAAAACATGTCAGGGGCATTGCGAGGGGTTAACCCCTGGCAAATTGTGTATGAATTTTTTTTTTTAAAAATGTTTTTTATTTGTTTAAAAATCAAAATATTAAAATTTAATAATTAAAATAATTTTAAAAAACAATTTAATTTATTTTTTTCGAAAATTAATTAAATTTAATTATTAAAATATTTAAAATAAACGTTTTTAAATTCTTTTTTTATTTATTTTTTAAAACATTGTTTTAATAATAAAAATTATTTAAAATAATTTTAAAAAAGGTTTTTAAAATGTTTTTTTTAATTTAATCGGTTTAGAAAAAGTAGTTAACAATGCAAATTAAAGTAATAGCACACAAAATATTAGGTCTAGCATCATTGTAATTAAAATTGTATGAAATATTACAAACCATAAGTACCTAATAGGTGGAAATTGTACCGGAAAGTATAAGAAACTTCCCCAAATATTACATACCAAGAAATTAAATAGATAAAGGCACGAGAGAATATATCATAAAGGGCACACATCACAACGGGGACCAACTTCAATCCTCGTCATCATCCACATCATCCTCCTCATCTCTATCAATCGGATAAGGCTCAACATTGGGACTTAAAACCGGCGCTCTAGTGTGGGAGGGATCTTGAGCCTATGCTTGCCTAAACTGAGCCGGCTGTTGTTCATATGATCTTTGGCGGTTAAGCAAATCTTGCACAACGGCCGCTTGACTCACCATCTGCTGCGTGAACTGCTATTGTGTCAATCTATGAACAAGCTCCCGCATCTCTGCGTGAACTTCAACTAAATTATTTATTACTCACAATAGTGAATATTGATATTTTTTACAATAAAATATAAAAATTTAGTATGAATTTTATAACAATTGTTTTGGACATAGCAAAAACATTCATGACCCATTTTCATAGGCCTAATCCAAAAGACACATACCCCGTATTTGGGCCATTACTCGTAGCTCACCCCTCTCTACGAGGGAGGTACTCGTAACACTCTGAAGACAAGTTCAAACACACTTAAGCGGCTACTCAAACGTGCCCTTAAAACACATTTCGGCGGTTACAATTTCCACAATTCCGTAGCCATCGAACTCCCACATGTGCCACTAACAACGGCTCATGCCCCTCCACTATATAAGGAGACTTTCAGTAGTCCCCAAAGAGACTTCTTTGACCCTAACCCCCATTTCTAAGTTCTCACTGACTTGAGCGTTGGAGTGTCTGTAGGTACACACCTCTCACCGTTCCAGAGCTCACAAACAACTAAATGTAACCGCACCGGATGTTATCTTCCGATAAAAAACGATCAACAATAAAATAGTGTTTTTTCTTATGAAATGTTGCTTCTTAAAATAGAGTCAAAAAGTAGTTTTTTATTTCATAAAAATAATCCTTAATATATTGATTTACGAAGTAAGTGTATACGTACACTTTAACTTGCGAATGTATTGTAGTCTGTAGACATGTATATACATAATTTTTAAAATATTTCATAATTTAAATTATTTGTGTATATACCCGTATTTTGATCAACTCCTAAAAATAAATATTAAGAATTTCATATTTTCTTATTTACATAAATATGATTTTTGGAAAAAAGAAGAGTGTATATGGATGTAAATATCAATTCCCTCACTATTTTCAATTTAAAAACTCCCCAAATAAAATGAGCCAAACCGTTCTATGTGTGCAACAAATATAATTTTCTTTGGTTAGCAAAACTTGGCTATGTTTGGAAGTTTTGAGAGGAGAGGGGGACTTTGGAGGGAGGGGAGTAGGGGAAAATAGATAGATCTTTTAAAGAAATGTGAGAATTAATATACTAATATATTTTAGGGGAAAATAGAGTCAAAACGTTTTTTTGTAGAGAATGATAAGTGAATAGTTACAATTAGTATATTTTTAATCCTGAAAGTATTATCACAAATTGAATTTGGAGAATTCATTAAAAGCCCTCCTAAAACCCCCCCACAATCATCCTTCAATGCAATTTTTGAGTTGCTTTAAAGTAAGTGGATTTTGTATTATGATAAAAACAAAACTCCAAAATCATCTTCTTCCAAAGTTTTTCATTATTTTCACTTCATCCTTCCTTTTTTTTCTTCATGCCCTACACTCCCTTCCTAAACTCAAACATATTGTAATAGTATCTTACAATGATAAAGAAATTTGTGTTAGAAAATGCTCTATATAATATTCTAAGTATACTTCACATCAAACTCTAAATGATGTATTTTGCAAATTCTTTCTAGTGGAATGAAAAAGCATATCCATGAGAAAATTTGTGATTCTAGATTTTGTATAGTTGTAGATGAAGCCATGATGAATTAAAAAAAGAAAAGAACAAATTACTCTAATTGTTTTGAGATTGGTTGATATTGCACATGGTAAAGGCAGTACAACATTATCTCTTAAGAAAGAATTATGCGTTATACTTTAACTTGATGTTTCTAGCATTTGTGGTAAGGGAATGAAGGTGTTAGCAATAAGAGAGGAGAGTGGAATGATTTACGAGCATTATTATTTCTCTCTTTGTGTGTCACACTTTTAAATCAACCTTAGTACCTCACCATCTTAAACTTGTGTAATCTATGGAACTTAATCATTTGATAGTACAATAAAAATTTAATAACGACTAATATACTCATTACACTATCAATAATTCAATGAAAATATCTACATTATTTATTTCACAGCACAATTTATAAGCACATTATCATTTGCACAATTTTCATTTAAGTTTTCTGAGTTCGAAAAGACATGCCAAAGATGAATGCATTAGCATTAGCTATCTTCTTGTGCACTATTGTTTCATGTCACTGCACAAATATCAATCCAAAAAACAATGCAACTTTGATACAACAAACTTGCAAGCAAACTCCAAATTATGCACTTTGCATTAAGTACCTCAAATCTGATCCAAGAAGCTCTGATATAAGTATAGTAAATTATGCACTATACATGGTGGACAGAATCAAAACCACAACAATCACTGCCTACAATAAAGTCACTCAACTGCTTAATGGAAGACATGAACTTTATCAAACGGAAGCTTTGAGTTCATGTGCTGGTAAATATAGATCAATTTTGGTAGATGTTGTGCCAAAATCCATTGCAGCTTTGAAGCAAGGGGATCCAAAAGTTGCAGAAGATGGTGCAAATGATGCTGCAAATGAAGCCACTACTTGTGAGAATGGCTTCAAAGGGAAGTCACCAATCTCTGATGAGAATATTGATATGCATGATGTAGCAGTCATAACAGCAGCTATTGTTAAACAATTGCTCTAGACTCTAAACTCTAGCTAGTAATTTTTTTACTTAAATAATATCATCATCGTCATCGTGCAATTTAGTAATATTATATCATATTCCTTTCAAAAAAAATAATATTAATATCATATTGTACAATATGATATTTGTCTAATCAAATTGCTGCTATGAACTTTGTATTTGCCACCTAAGGGTGTTCAATTCAATTATCAGCTCTCTCCATAATATTCATTCATAGTCTCTTTGTTTCTTATCGTTTCAATATTGTTAGCTGTGTCTGCTCAGCGGTATTTAATGTAAGGTCGTCAAAATCGCGAGTTAACTCGTGAATTTGTACGATTCCACAAGTTTAGTTATCAACTTCCAATGATTCAGCCGTAAATTTGAATTTTAGTAAATTCAGAAATAAATTGAATTTACATGGCTAGATTTCTAATGAACTCGGTAAAATTCAGCTTGACTCGCAGAAATTTTTTCATAGAATATTTACATTTTTCTTATTTGTTCATCTTGGTTTACATATTCGGTTAACATTTCCTTGTTTATTAGGGAAGGACGGGCTATGGGGTTGGAAATATATAGAAAAATGAAAAATCTTTCACATTTTTCTAAAGAACAATTTTTTAAAGAATGATAAACTAATGCTTCAATATGCCCTCCAACGGTTATGGAGCCGAGCCATTGAAGGTTGTCGTTTGTACATTCTTTACTCTTCAACAACTCATGTATCACACAGTATAAGTGTCTCCCATCACTACAACACCATGTACGCACACTATGTACTCTGAACCTCTCACTCTTAGCTCTCTCACTAACTTGAGCATCGGAGTGATTGCAGGCGCTACCCTCCACAGTTAACCTTAACGGAACACTATTGCAGTCCAACCCACCTTCTCAGTATATCAAGATCATTAACTTTTTAAAAAATAAACATTATGAATTTCACATTTTCTTATTTCCCAAATTGATATTTTGGAAAAGGAAGTGTGTATAAGTAATTATGGATGTAAATAAGAATTCCCTCACTTTTGTCAAAAAAACAATTCCCCCACTTTTTTTAAAAAAACAATTCCCTCACTTTTCTCAACAAAAAAAATAAAAAATAAAAAATCCCTCACTATTTCCCCTTTAAAAACTCCCTAAATAAAATGGGTAAAAGCAGAGCATTATGTGTGCAAATAAGGTAATTTTCTTAAGTTATAAAACTCTTGCATCTTTTACCAATTAAGCTGTAAGAGTTACATTAAAAAAATGAGGAATGTTATTTACAACGACCATTTTTGTAGACATGGCAACGTGGCGGATTGGAGGCGGGTTTAAGCATCTCTGTCCCCGTCCCTGCTTCCATGCACCCGCCCCTGTCCCCAAACTATATTGGGGGTAAAAATTGAACACCCCACCTCCAATGGGAACGGGTCTTCTGGCTCCGCCCCCATCCGCGAAAACTCTATTTTTTATAAAATATTTAAAAAATGCATATTTTTTTCATAACAACAAAAAACAATAATTATATTAATAATTAAAGATCTAATAATTTTTTTCCAAAAGAGCAAAATAATTATATTAAATATGTTTCTAAAGAGTAATAATATATTAAAATAGGTTGTGCTTATGGAAATAAAATTATAAAATTTAATAAAGTAAATTTCAAAAAGTGGGTGCGCGGCGGGGATGGGTGTAAGCATCCCCCGCCCCCGTACTAAAAATACAGATTTCTCCCACACCCGCATACGCACCCAATTAAATCGGCTTTTTTCCGTTAAATTCGGGACGGAGGCGAGTTTTGTTGCCATGTCTATATTTTTGTCCGGAACATATCACAAATTTAGTAGTAGTGGAACACATGTTGAAGTCACTTATCGTAATGTTTTTGGGTAAAAAATTTCGCTAGATGTATCATTTCACTTGAAAAATACTCTAAACTTCTAGGTATTTTTCACATCAAAATTAAAAGGAGAAATTAAAAGGAGATCTTGCAAATTCTTTATAATTTTAATATTGTGAAGAACACATGTGAAAAATTTGATGATTCCAAATTTTATATAATTGTAGATGAAGCTTGCGATGAATAAAAAGGAGCACATGTTTTTTGTTTTGAATTTGTAGCGATATTTTGATATTCTACAACATGTGCTGCCTTTTCATGAGTTTATGCGGGTTGTTTGTTCGAAAGAGCATTTTATGACTGCGGATTGATTCAGGGACTATTGGCATTTGGATTGGTTACCGTGTTGATAGTCAATCTATTCGTCGGGTCAGGTTTAAACTCTAACTGTTCTTTGCAGATGTTCACTTTTCATGCTTTTTGTAACCTGGTTTCGCGCCCATACACGAGTTTGTTGGGTTGCGTAATTAGTGTATTTTTGTTAGGATAGATTAAAGTTATTCCATTTGAACAGATTTATCACGATGTATCCTATTTGAGTTATTCCTGGATGATTTCCCCTAGTTTTGTATCAGTTTTTTAATTTTATTATTATTATATTTTCTATTTGGTTTTAAAACAAAATGTGCTGCTTTTTCATGATATATGTGGTCCAACGACGACGATCAACAATTCGTCTCTATTTTCCTTACAAAAAAAAACAATTCGTCTCTATTGATATTCATTAATTTATCAACCATACATACGCTGACACGTTTTGTTTCTGTAACGCTCTTCATTAATTATCTTTCTCACTCCTATCTTTTGTGGTCGGTTTTCCACTCCAGTTTTTTCCTTCCATAGCTGTGTTCATTTGAAGCAATCATATTTTGATGGGGTTAGACATTAAATATTATCTCTTTTAATTGAGATTCAAATGTTGGTTCGAAGTGACTCTAGCCATTTCAAGTAGATCAAACTTTCGTGGGTGTTTCTTCGACCATCAACAATATAATACTTCATATTGAGTGTTTAAATGAGTCTTTTATGTCTACCTCACTAATGTTATGTTAATAAATGTCATTAAGACATTTGATAAGAAGTTTAAAATTAAAATTTTATCTTAAGATTTGTGTATTTAACACATAAAAACATTAAAAAACAACTTTTTCAACAAAAAATTTGTCAATTGTTGAGTAGTTGTCAATAAGACCCTTGCTAGTAAGCATCCATTTTCTCCAATTTAACGCCTCAAAAAAATTATTAAATAGATCTCCAAATAATTTTATATCATTATATTGAACAAAATTTGTTTCTTTCATTAAAATTTATTAATTGGGACCCGGAAAAAATGAAGAGAAAATGTGCTTCCATAGCCACCGTTATTCACAAACATCTAAATGTTATACTCTACGATGAGTGTGTCTATTTAATGTGATGTTAATCAAATAAGCACCCACAGTTATCGATGAACACATTTCTATTACACCATTTTTCTCTAGTGTGTATCATATTGTTAGTTAGGGGTGGGAATAGGCTAGGCCGAGATAGGCTTTGCAAGGCCCAAGTCTGGTCTATCAAATTTTTTCGAGGCCTAAGTCTGGCCTGCGGCCTATCATAGGCTTAATTTTTAGGCTTGAGTCTAGTATGTTGAAAGCCTGATATGACATATTAGCCTATTTAAAAGCCTATTTCATCTAAACATCTTTAAATAAGTAATGTGATCTAAGTTTCAATCGACTAACAAACTAATAAATCAATAAAATTAAAGTCATTTTCTCTATTTAACAAGAATTTTTAGAGAGTTTTTGATTATATATTATATATCATATTTCAATTCTAGTTTATAATAATACATTTGAATATGCAAAAAATTAAAGGATACTAATAAACTTATATTACTAAAAAGGTTAACAAATTTATTATTTAATTCAAAGTACAAATTATAATATAATAATATTAATAATAAACATTATTACTCATATTTACTTAAGTAGGCCGACCTGTTAGGCCTAAGAGGCTTTTTATACGGCCTATGGCCTGACCTTTTTAGCTAAATAGGCTTTTAAAACAGCCTAAGCCTACTCTACTTAGAAAAAAAGTCTGGCCTGACTGGCGTGTCGTAGACTATGCCATAAGCCCTTGTAGGTCGGTCTGGCCTATTCCCATCCCTATTGTTAGTTAATGCCTATTTGATATCACTTCACTTAATCAAAGTGGTTTACCGTGATTTTAACAATTTAATCGTGATAAGAAACATGCACTCAACCTTAACATCTAAATGTGTGTAAAATATTTTTTTGAAGGAAAATGTGTGTAAAATATTGTATTTTAAGTAATTTAAAAAACAATAAAAATTACTAAATAGCCAGTATACCCAAAATATCAATAATCAATAATTGTATAAAAATATCTATGTTATTTATTGCCCAGCACAATCTATAGACACTTAATCATTTCAGTTTCCTTTGAGTTCTAAAAGACATGACAAAGATGAATCCATTAGCATTAGCATTAGCATTAGCTATTATCTTGTGCACTATTGTTTCATCCAATGCTAATTTGATACAGCAAACTTGCAAACAAACTCCAAATTATGCAAATTGCATTCAATACCTCAAATCTGATCCAAGAAGCTCTGATGCAGATGTAACAGGTCTAGCACTAATCATGGTGGACATAATCAAATCCAAAGCAAACACTGCCTTAAACAAAATCAATCAGTTGATTAAGGGTAGCCATGATCAAAAGGAAGCATTGAATTCATGTGCTGGTAGATACAGAGCAATTTTGGTAGCTGATGTGCCAAAATCTGTTGCAGCTCTCAAGCAAGGAGATCCTAAATTTGCAGAAGATGGTGCAAATGATGTTGCAATTGAAGCCACTACATGTGAGAATGGTTTCAAAGGGAAGTCACCAATCTCTGATGAGAATATTGATATGCATGATGTAGCAGTCATAACAGCAGCTATTGTTAAACAATTGCTCTAGATTCTATAGCTAGTAATTTACACAAATTATATCATCATCGTCATCATGCAATTTAATAATATTATATCCTATTGTACAATATGATATTTGTCTAATCAAATTGCTGCTATGAACTTCGCATTTGCTCCTTTCACAATATTTATTAATTATTTCTTATTGTTCAATTATTGTCGGCATATATATATATATATATATAAGGTGTGTGCTTAGTGGTATGAATTTAACATTTGCAAAATGTAGACATTAGTATCATTTTAATTTTAATAAACAATAATTACTTTTTTCCAATTATTTATTTTTTCAAAATTGTTGCCAGCCCATAGGAATGCTATGTCCTTTCACATAATTGGTTTTGTTTGTCTTAATCATATTTAGGACCCGTTTAATTAAAATAATTTTATGGAGAAACTACTCAAAATACTTTCTTATTAGGAGGATCTTCTTGATTTATTTTTTAAATTGATAACAAAATTGACTTTTAAAAGTGATTATTTTGTTTATAAATGTTATTTTTTTTTCATGTAAAAAGTTGGAAGAAACAGCCTATTAATCTTGGGTTTGTTAATTGTAGGGTATAGAACATTAATTAGGTGTGTTGAAGCTACTAGAACTAGTAAGGTTCAGCGAACCAAAATAGTTTACATTTTTTAACAGAGAACCAAAAGAGTTTGTTTATTTATAGATAAAATATTTTTCGTCCTTTTCTATCCGACGTTTCGGTTTGGAGTTACCTAATTGAGTTTAAAGATGTCTGGTTCTGTTTCTATTTCAGAATAGGGGACCCCTGGCTCCAGAACTTTTCTTTCCTTTGGCTTCTTCTGTTTCCAACCACAAGAAGTGAAATACTCAACTACAAAATTGCTTGGTTCTGAAGGGTTGAGTGAAGAATGTGAAGTCATAAATAGATTATATTTTACAGTATAAACTAAACAAGTAATACTAGTACTATTCAATAAGTAAGTATTTTCAAGGAGAGATTCTTTCAAAACAAAAACAAAAAAAGGAGAGATGTTTGATGTTGCAAGGGGAATGAAAAAAACATACAACAATGAAAAATGATTAAGAAAAATTGCTTACAACACTCACAAAATACGACTAAGTTGAGGAGGAAAACTATGTCCATTTTCAAGGAGATATTCGATGTTGCATCCGTCTTAGCTAACTAATGTGCACATCCTTTGCCTTTTTATGAGTATAAGCAAAGGAGACAGTCCAGTTATCATTTCCCCTAATGTTATGTTTTCTTCCGTTGTTTTAGAGGGTTTCGATTTAGTCCCCTAATTGATGAAAACTGTGTCTCTGATTTCTAAGAAGACGTAAACATAATATATGTTTTATTTTATAATTTATAATAACTCTTTTTATTTTATAATATATGTTTTATTTGACAATTTATTAAAAAAAATTGATGGCATTTTACAATTTATAATAACTCTTTTTTTTTCCACGAAAAAGATTATATTTTTTCATTATAATTTAAAATCTTAAGATTATAATTTAATTGTATAAAAATAAACATGTTCTTTAAGCTACGACGTCTGACTCAGCCTCTAAACAAGTTGGTCTCAAAATTAAGAAATATGAACCAAAACATCGCTAACGTTATAACGAACTTCTCGTTTTAGGTCAAATGTTATTGTCTATCAAAAATTATATTAGAAGAGTCTAAAAAATTAGGTATAAATATTAAATCAACCATATATTTAGATAAAAACTCAAAATACTGTATAGAGAATAAAGTGTGACTAACCTAAAAGTATCAAAACTTACTGCTCCTACAATTTCAAGACCAAAATGGAGTTTCACTCCAAATATATAACATGATGATAGAAGTGTCTTTGTTCAAGATTTGATGAATATGTTTTGATCTTTGAAAAATAAGATTGTCATTATATATATACACACACACACTAAGAAAACTACATGTAATCATACATATCTTGGTATTTATTAACCTCATTAAGAAAATAGTTAATTGAACACAAAAACACATTATATAGAAGGATCTATAGTTTGACATATTCCAGCTACGTGGAAGTAGGAACAGAACAGAAGCTATGTGGGACAGTGTCAACAATAAACAAGCTATCCGTGACATGAAGGAAGGGGGTTTAACCTTAAAATCACTATGTCGACTCAAAGCCCATGGTTACAAAAAGCAACAAACAACTTACATGTGACAACAATAATGATATATGAAAAAATTATAAAGTATAATAATATATGAAAAGACAAAATTTACATTAAAAAAGAATTGTACTAACAACAAATTAAGTAATAAAGGGCCCAAAGAAATTTTCCTTTTTTTTTTTTTTTTCTCAATTGGTAGGAAACAAATCAAAAAATTTGAACTAGCTCCCTCACCGACCAAACTACCTTAAATAGCAGCCAAGTGAAAACATTGGTCATTCATTCATTCCACAAAAACAAACACACTCTTGAATTCTAGTCTCAATAGAAGAAAATGAAGAAAACATCAACTTGTGTGTCTTTTTTCCCTCTTCATATTCTTCTTCTGTCTTGTATTCTTTTCCAATTCCAACTATCACAATCCTTTTCTCTAATGAAGGATGATTTGGTGGACCAAATATGCAAACAGACACCCTTTTATGACCTATGTAGCTCCATCTTACATGCCAATCCTCTAGCTCCAAAATCTGATCCTAAGGGTATGGCCCTCATAATGGTCAATGACATTTTAGCAAATGCTACTGACACACTAAGTTACATTGAAGAGCTTATCAAACAAACAACAGATAAAGACTTGGAGCAACAATTGGCTTTTTGTGCTGAGTCATACATACCTGTTGTGAAATACATTCTTCCACAAGCAGCTGATGCTATAAGCCAAGGTAGATATGGGTTTGCTAGTTACTCCATAGTTGATGCTGAGAAGGAAATTGGTGCTTGCAACAAGAAATTTCCAGGCTCAAGTTCACTCTTAGGTGATAGGAATAGCATTATGCAAAAATTGGTGGATGTGGCTGCAGCCATTGTAAAACTATTATTAAATGGCTAAATTATTTATTCTTGTTCAATAAATAAATATTTGATTTTGGATGATTGAATTGAGTTTATACAAATTATGATAACTCTACATATACTTTGTAGCAGCTGTTTTTATGTACACCACTAGTTTCTAACCACTATTCTTTCTTATCTCTTTCCAATGACCTTGGTTCACCTTAAAAACAATAACAGTGTTTGAACTCGTGAAGACATAGATATATTGAAGAGGTAAGGTTTTAAGAACCATGGTTTCACCAATTAGGCTTAGTTTTTCTTAGGTACCATTTATGTAGCCTTTATCCTCCAACCATATTATAAATTGTATTAGCAAAATTGGATTTGGACCTGCAGACATTAAACTTAGTTTTCACTAGTCCAACTTTTTTTCTCTTTTGATGCAGAATGGAAACTGTTGTAGGTGTCCATTTCCTAAGTGAAAATGATTGTTTTGTCAACTTCAATTAAATTTCTTTGTCGGGTCAGAGATAGTGAGATGAAGAATCACATGTGAAATCACATGTCTATAGCTATTCCATAGCATGTATCTATACAGTCCAAACTGGCATGATTGTATGTATCCCAACTGAAACTGGCAAGAGTCACACCAACATTGAAGTGGGAATTTAGGATGTCTTTTGATGGATGGAAAGGGATGGAACTGCTGGGAGATCAGGAATAACATTCCATCAGTTAATATTCATTGAATATTTTAAAATGGAAGGAGAATGAAATGAAACACAACAATGTGTATTTATTTAAAAATTTCATTTCGAGTTTAATAATTACACACTTTAATTGTAAATTCATATATTCATATCTCAAATAATGGTCATTTCATTATTGATAACGATGAATTGTTCAAGAGAACCTTGATTCGCCATGTTGTGGGGTATAACTCATTCCCCTAGGCTCATTGTTATGAACAACTTTTGAGTTGTTCATTAATGGAAGAGAGAGTATTTTAAAAGAGAGTAAAAACTACACTAAAATTATGCTAACATACTACTCCATGACAAAATTCCCTATTTATACAAACTAGAAATTGACATATTCCATAACATACTAAAGAATGACTCATCACAAAGAATCTCTCTAGATCCTTCTAGAAAACAGGACTCATCACCTAAATATCTAATTTAACTTAGGTTTGTTTTATTCTATTGTACCTATCTTAATTCATTACATTCAACCATGGTTGATATTAAAATACTATTGAAACGAAAAGTCAATCAAAAGAATTTAATTAATAAACACAGACACATTCTTGTAAAAAGTTTTATCAATACATTAAATGCATGTCATAATCAAATAGTATGCTTTTTGTCTTAATTCTCTGATATTGTAAGAGAAAGAGTCTTGATAATCTGAAGTTTAACGAAAGATAAATCATAATCAAATATAGCGATGAAAGACTTACTAATCCTGTTTTTTTGAAAGTATTATAAAATAGCCAAATAGAAAAAGAATTTGGAGAATTCTTTTTAAGGTGAGCATATTTTTGTCCCGTAAGCATAACTCAGTTGGTAGGACAAAGCACCATTATATACAGGGGCCGGAGTTCGAACCCCAGACACCCCACTTATTCACCTTATAAGGTGAATTCTAACCACTAGGCTACCTGACAAAAAAAAAAAAGAATTTGGAGAATTTTTCAAAAGCGTCCAAAGTTAGGGAGGACACGTTATTATGAGAAGTCCAATTATTAAATACTTTTCTCCATGCCTAAAACTTGTTGGCGCTCTCAAAAGGTAACTACATAAAAAATTATAGAGTCACAAACATGACACTAATGAAAAACAAACGTAGGGATGAAGAACATATTCAACTCTTCTTTTTGTTTAGTTTGATGCAAAAGGTAACTCATTTCATCCAAGATAATAGTATCAATAATGAGAGGAGAATAAAAGGTACCGGGGTCAAACCGAAATACATAAGCTCTACAACCATCCATTACTTGGGTTCTTCCAAGATAAAGTATTCGGGGGTTTAGGAGGTCCTTCAAGAGCACGGTTATACCATATATAGTCACGGAAGGTGACCAAAGCAATGTTGCAAGTGGCAGAAACATTGATTTGCTTTTGGTCCCAAAGATAAGCATTGCAGCTATACCATATCATGCATATGCTCTATAGGATGGTTGAAAAGCGAAGTTTAGTACATTATCGAGACTTACAAATATAGAGAAAATGATAGCTGAAAAATTGTTTTCTGCAGGTATGTGATGCTCAATTCAATTTCTTCCAACGATTAATGGAGTGTGGACACTCCAGATAAAGGTGTGTGTCTCATCTTTAATGGCTCCGCTACACATATCACAGTCAGTTTGGCAAGGAATACCACCCACGTTTCTGCGAGGTAATTCTGGTAGGGAGGCAACCATGTAATTGCCACTAATTTTTGGGAGTAATCTTCATGAATAGTAAGATTCAAACATAACCTATAAGCATACTTAACAATATACATAGGAGCCATTTGGTGATGCCTTCAACACAAGAGTGTCATTTATTGTGTGAAGCGTAATGCTGTATATAGCGAATGGAAATGGAATTTTCGTGAAAAATAGGGAAGGTGTATTTGCTCCTTAACTTTCCGATTTTCCCTCCCATGTTTTCCACCAAAAAGCAAGTTGAAAGTTTGACTACCAATTAAAACACATCACGTGTTGTTTCGGGACATTCGCTATGCTTATCCTTCGCTGGATATAGCACTACTTGTGAAGCGTGAAAATGACGAGGAATTTTACCAATAGCCGCAGCGTTTTGATGTATGGGTGTTCGCGATTTAATTTGGTTCGGTTTGAGACTAAAAGTCATCTAAACCGCAAAATAAAAAAACATGCAGTTTGGTTTGGTTCGGTTGACTTTTAAAATACAATCCAATATGGTTTTGGTTGGATCGGTTGGTGCGGTTTTTTCGAGACAATAATTTTTTTTGTTTTTTTGTTTCTAACAATAAATTTGAGAAACACAGCATATTTTTGACAAACAACATAAACCAAATTAAAAACGTGGCCAAAGTTAATTCTATTTTGTAAGAAATGTAAAATACTAAGATTTTATCATTCTCTAAAAGTTTAGATAGCACATAAATATATTTTTGAAATAAGAAGCAAAGAAGAAACTTAACCAGAGAAAAAAATGCATCACTTTATAAAAGTTTCCATTAAGTTTCTATGAGTATTGGTCTATATGATATAGATTCTAATTTGTGTTTTTATTATGTTGTGGTTTGGTTTGGTTTGGTTCGGTTGGTAAAATGAAAACCACAAACCAAACCATGCGGTTGAGTAAAAAAGTGATCCAAATGCAGTTTTTTGCGGTTTCAGTTTGGGTTGATTCGGTTTGCGGTTTTTCTATTGGATTGGTTCGATTTTGAACACCACTATTTTATATCGGGTCAAAGAGTTGTGACAGATTAGGATTGGGTGACTTTAGAGAAAAAGTCACCATAACTTTTTCATCTCTCCTATATTAGGATCTCTTATCTTAACTATCATTTCTCTTTTATAAAACACTCTAAATTACACTAGTCACCATAAAATAGGGATAAAATAGACACGTGTTTTGTTTTTAAATATCACATAAGATATCTATATTTCAACATACTAGTTTGAGACCCAAGCCTGCACGGGAAATGTTTTACCGAAAAACCATTTTATATATTTAAAGTAATACTATAATTTTTTAAATTAAAATATGCATTATAAAATGAACATAATTTTTTTTTGGAAAAAATGTAAATTAAATTAAAAACGTCTTATTTTTATTTTGGAAAATACTCAAATGCATTTCTTTAAATGCTCTTTACATGGTTCTTAATTTAAAATACAATTTTTGTGTTTATTATAACTGATCTGTTTGAGAACAAAGCTTATGGATGAATCAGTTATAATACATGTGTGATGGAGGACAGGGTACGGTGGAGGAGATGCTCCGAAGAGTTTCCCAGTGATGGTTAGGAAGACCGACGACGATACCTGCAAGAGACACACACTCCGATACTTAAGTTAGTATTTGCACGAGAGAGGGAAAGCATTCAAAGTTTAGCTTTGAGTTTGCATAAAGTGATTGTGTATATGGTGTAGCAAAGGTGTCATACTTATATAGACATCGGAGGCTAATAATGACTGTTGGAAGGTAAGATGATAGATGAGGTTGTAAAGAGATCTTTTTCGTGTTGTGATGGGCCCGAATTGTATTGTGTGTGCATCTTCGAAAGACGTTGTGCTCGTCTGTAGGTCTTGAATAGATGAACCGTTTTAAGGCATTTGATGAATCATTGTTGGACCGTTGAATCCTAAAGTCTGGTCTATAACAATAACAATGACATTTGTAGATTGAAAGAAATCATACATAGTTAAATTAATAATTATATGAATGGACAGTAATTTGTAACCTAAAATGACAGGGTTCGAATCCTATCTAAAACAATTGTAATTTAGTCATTAGTGTCACTATTATTTATGAAATTCCTCCTTCTAAATTTTAATACAAAAAAACCTAAATAAATTCACATGAGGTTCTCTAAACAAAAACTTAAGTTTTTTCTTTTTCTTTTTATTTAATTGTAATTGTAATATTAATATAAAAAAACATAAAAATAGTATCAAACATCTCTCTTTTTTTCCTGGAAAACCATACTCTTTGTACATATGAAAAGAAAAAAAAAACAATGTTAAACAATGCATATTTTTTGGGCAGAATTTTAAAGCAAATTCAAATTTACAATTATTGCTATTAATGTCTATTTATAAAAGAAAAGCATGCGGTTGTATGGACACTCATGTCAATCATGTGGAAAAATTTGTCTAATTATTTTTTTTGCCAACTTTAACAAATGTTGTATCATTTTTTATTTTTTATTTTTTTTATTTTAAAATTAATGAATATTTTAGAAATGAAAAACATTAGGTTCGAACTCGCGTCACACAAGACATAGCTTTCACTCATTAAAACACAAATTGTTTTGAATGTATGTTATTATTTTTTTAATAATTATTTTGTTGCAACAATATGATAAAGTAATTATTATTATGAAGGAATAGTATCGGTACACCTCACATTGTGAGTGTACCGTAGAAGTTCCTATTAAAATACCCATAATTGTCTAGTAGTTTTCATTTTTTACGGGTATAATTGTCTAATAGTTACACAGTATTGCATGTACATAAATATTGCTTTACGTGTAAACAAAACACGTGAAATTACAATATTCATTCATAATAATGATTCCTAGTTCAAAGAGAAAATGAAGAGAACCTCAACTTTTGTGTCCTTTCTCCTTTCTCCAACTCACTCAATCCTCAACTAATGATTTGGTGGATGACATATGCCGTGCAGTGCAATCGTACTTTCCAATCCTCAAGCCACCAAATATGATAGAGTTTCCAAAATGATCAATGATATTCTAGCAAGAGCCACTAAAAGATTGATTTATGCTCAACGTTTTGCCATTGAAACCAAAGATATTGAATTGCGGCAAAAATTCGTTAGTTGTGCTAAGACTTACGGTTCATTGGTGGATTAGTATATTAGATCAGTAATTGATTTTACAAACCAAAAAAGATATGAGTTGGTCGGTGAAAAATTGATGTTTATTAAAGGGGAAATTGGCCGTTGCAACAGGCAAATCAAAAACTCAACTGGACTTGGTTCAATATCTTTAGCTGCTTTAAATAAAAAAACTACAAAGGTTCATAGATATTGCTGTAGCCATAGTTAAACAATTGTAAAATGGCTCATTTGTTTGGTTCACTTTTAAAGCCGGACTAGCCATCAAATTGGTGAAAATGTTGAACCATTGAAATGTGAGGTTTGGTTTTATGAACCATCTTGTGTCCATGTCTAGATTGATAATCTTTTTATCCCAAAAACTAAATCTATTTAACTAACTGAATTTCAAAAGCTAGAAACTTGAAAGTTTCATAGACGTTCTTGTGAATGTAACTATTTTTCCAAACACACACTCTTAGGTGATAAATATGTCACCTTTGTTCTGCAATCATATTATAGGATATGACTGGATATATTGTATGTTGCAGTTTTTTTTTAAGAATATTGTATGTTTATAGAATTTTTTAAAAATGATGTTTTTGGTCAAGTTGTAAAATATATTAGGATAATTAATATATTTGCCTGTCAGATAAAAGGCTCTATGTTTTTTTTTTTAGGGAGGGAGCATGGAGTTGTTAATTAAAAATATGCAAGTGTGTAGGTTTGGTTTCACTTTTAGAGGGGCTAAAATTGATTTTGGGGTGTAGAATTGATTATGACATGTTTGTTTGATTTTGAATATAATTGATTTTACCTCTAGTATAAAAATTGATTTTGGGGTGTAGAATTGATTATGACATGTTTGTTTGATTTTGAGTGTAATTGATTTTACCTCCAAAACAGATTATACTTAAAGCTGTGATTTGTAGCTTTTCATTCTATAATTGATTTTTGCACAAATTTATAGTTCAAGATATTTTTACATAAATGTATCTAAACACAAATCATCACATTTAATCGGTATAAAAAAATTTAAAGAATCAATTCATTCAAAATCAATTTTTATCACCGGATAACAATTATTAGCTATTAAAAATTAAAGAAAATCATTAGATCTTAAAATTTTGATTTGACTTTCAACCATTGAATTTTTTTTCCATGACTCGGGTTTACTTGATTGTGCGAATTTAAGATTCCTGATTGCAGGGAATGCAGATTCAATATTGATCTGCATAATTTTGCAGCAATGACAACATGAAACATTGATATAGTGTAGGATGTAGGACATGGCTTTGTTAGCATTTTCCTTTTTTCAATGCTATTACCACATGTAACAAGCTAGCAATTAGTTTCTCAATTGGTAATTAATTAGCAAATTATTTCAATTTCTACTATTAAACAAGTCATGTTGCGTAGTCTATGCGGTTGGGATCGTGATTCACTGCAGTAGTAGTCACGCATTCAAACAATACACATCCATTCGATCAAATCAAGGGTGTAAATTCACTTTCACCAATTTTTCCACTCAAGTCCATAACACAGGGTAGTAAAAAGGGAAACACGTCTTCTCCATCTTCCTCTCTACATGATGCATTTCTCATCATGTTGCTCAGTGAATATCTTAAAGCTGTTTCATTGAAATTTGGGTGAATGAAAACAACCAACCCCTCACTGTGAAATTGAATTTGAATGGATCGGAATGAAATTAATTGAAATTCTTGTTGAATTGGAACTCTCTTCCCTTGGAATAAATTGGACTAAATTGATAAAAAAAGGGAAATAAATTCCAGAAAACAAAAACAGAAAAAATAAATAAATGGAAAACCTTGATATTGATTAGTTCCTGAAACACTGTGTTCTCTTTCTGTGGGATGTTTTCGACAAGATCTTGTGTTTGGGGGTCAATTTACAGATGAGAGAAATCAATTATGTGAAACCCAAAACTCAAACTTTTTTTATTTGAAAAGGTGAGTGCTCTAACATGTTGAAGGAATAGAAAAGATTGTGGTTGAAG
>Ga0315914_1003404_pt1 | contig 24156 bp, 18 predicted proteins | sample MpolenodulesMG_FD_203920 | JGI IMG/M metagenome (GOLD analysis project Ga0315914, IMG submission 203920) | Medicago polymorpha root nodule microbial communities from Los Angeles, California, United States - elongated nodules | ecosystem: Host-associated > Plants > Roots > Nodule | place: USA... | reverse complement strand
AAAAATGTATATTTCAAAATATTAAAAAAATTTGAAAATTATTTTTTGTAATAAAAAAAAATCCTGATTTTATTTTTAACTTTTACAAATTTTTTAATTTTCTTAAAAAAAATGAAAAACAAAATTAATTATACAGTCAACATGCCACATAATCAGATATGCACAGTCAGCATGCCACTCAGCTCGCCACATCAGCAATTCTGCACAGTCACATGGTTCAGGGGCTAAAATCAAAGAATCTTATTTTACAGGGTTGGAATCTAAACTTTTTTTTTACAGGGGTAGACCGGAACTCGCCCAAATTACAGGGGGTAAATACATATTAACCCTTTAATCTCTTAGAACTTGCATCAAAATGAAGTATTTTTAAACATAAGAATGAGAAAGTGTGGAAGGGGAAAGATACAAGTGCTACAGTATCGTTTCATTTGGCGCATGAACATATGCATCAATGGCAGCAAGTTGTTTGCTCCGATGTTAGGGAGCTTAAATGTAATGTAGCGGGAGAAAGAAGATGAAGCATGCCTAGTGCAAAAACCTTGGAGGGAGATGACAACAATGTGGTGCTTTTCTTCGATGTTAGGGAGCTTAAATGTAATGATGATCCGAGTGTTTATTTATTTTTACCAAAACAAGTTAAGTGAAAGCATGTGTGTTATCGATGAGAAGGACGATTTTATATTCGCACGAACTGTATGGGATATTGGCCAACCAAGTCTTTAAGAGAAGCACATGGTCAAAACCAGCATTGTTTAGGTTTATACTTGAGAGTCTATAGAACTAGATTGCAAGTTAGTCATGAATGGTACAAGGGTAGACCAAGACATAGGTCGGAGTTTAGTGCCTTATTACATGCTTGCACAACTATTATGCACTCTTCACCAAATTTTAGGATGCTTTTTTATTAGGAGGAAAGCTAACAATGGCTCCTTTACTAGCTAGTGCAACATTGTCATATGCTAGTTGCCCTTTATTATATTCCGACTACTTCGATGAATGAAATATGTTAATTTTGTGACTAAAAGAAATGGTAATTATAACTTTTTTGAAAATAAAACACAAGAACATTAAAGTGATTTCTTATTGTGTTTAAAGTTGAGTTTTTTTTTTCTAAATTAACAAAGGGACTAATTTAATTGTTTCATATAAAAATATCAGAGACTAAGTATCTATAAGAGATCAAATTAATTTTTTTTAATAAGATACAGTAGGTTAATTTTGATATTTTTTTAGGGGATGTTTAATTTTGTTTGCAAAAATAGAAATCAATTTAAATTAAATAATTTTTTTTAAAGAATAAAATTAAATCAGTTTTCTGAGCTCGACTTTTCATAAATGTTAATATTCGTAATTGGTTTTGCTTTCGCTTTCGGCGATGGAATAACAAAAAGGAGTAAACACAATTGGTTTTGCTATTTTTTAAAGGGATGTTTAAAAAATTATTCCATTGCCGGGAATCGAACCCGGGTCTCCTGGGTGAAAGCCAGATATCCTAACCGCTGGACGACAATGGATTGATGTTAAACATTTTCATTATATCTTATATAATTACACATCTAATATTGATACCATATGCTTAAAAACTCGTCAAATACATGGACCCGGCCCATTTCATTGAACTTGTTAGAAAAGAAAACAAATAATAATATATTTACGGGAGCTTTTTTTCTTTAAGAATAGTTTTTAAAGTACGAGAACCTATGACAATTTTCGTAAGCTTTTTTCAGCTTATCTTTCTAAGTTCTCCAATATGGCGTACAAAAATAACTTAGGGCCCGTTTGAATTAGCTTATTTTAGAGCTTATATAAAACAGCTTATACAAATAAATAAGTTTTTATGTATTATTTATAAGTTTTTAAGGTTGTTTATGAAAAAACAGTTTATGAAGATACGATTTTCGCTTGTGAGAACTTATAAATTAAAATAAAAGCTTATTTATTTACATAAGCTATTTTTCATAAGCTCAAAATAAGCTCAAACCAAACAGGACCTTAATAGCATAGACAAAAACAATTTTACGTTATTTTATCTTATGCTATAAAAATAGGTTATGCATTCTTATATATAAGCACTTATCATGATAAGCACTTGTGCTATAAACTGCAAATAAGATGTTTATCCAAATGAGACCTTGCTTTTCTTTATTAAATTATGGACACTATGAAATGTTTCTTAAAATAAATTAAGTGTGATTGAAATATTATATAATTTTTTATCGTGTTATCTCAATTTTAAAAAAAAAAACAAATATATTTTAAATTATAGGCTTGGCCCTCCAAAACCCGCCTCCCTTAGGCTCTATCTGCGAGTTTGGAGGAGATGGGTAGAGAAGGCTCTGGGGGAGGGGAGTGTAGAGAGAAATATAGATAAATCTTCCACATTTTAGAATGTTAGGTATTGAAGGGAAGATTTTCCTATAAATTATTGCAACTATAAACTCAATAATGTTTTCTTTTGAATGCACTGCAGATAATCTTCCCTCCAGTTGTTTTCATTTTAAGACATGTTTTCTTATAAATTATGACCATCTAAATCTATTTTTTCTTTTTATCCATTGTATATTTTTTAGCATGAACAATGATTCCTTTTTTATTTGTTTGTGACATTATTCCCCCCATCATTTTCTAATACAATTGAATTTTGGTACCATAGGGTTTGATTTTTTTGTTATCTTAGCAGAGTCTTTTCTTGACGTCTATTTTCTTCATACCATGTCAATGACCCTGTTGATTGCAAGGAGTTATTTCTTTCTTATATTATTTATTTTGAATACAAACCTGCTTGGTTACTAGTATCCTATTCTAATGTTTTACTATCTATCCAACACATCTAAATAGTCAGGCCCGTTCCCTCTATTTCATTTGCAAATCCTTCCATTGTTGTTTGTATAAATCTGTATATTGTGATTAAAATTAGATGATATCGCCTGAAATTTTTTACAGATGTTCATTGGAGATGGAGCAAAACTTGTACGTGAGTGACGCCTTTCAACTTACAAAAGAGAAGTCGCCGTGCATTATTTTTATAGATGAAATTGATGCAATTGGTACAAAGCGTTTTGATAGGTATTGCTAGAGAGCGTGCAGAATTTTAGATTTACTTCCCGATTTCCTATTTTGAATTTGGTGGTGATGGGAGTGTAGAATTTCCATTTGTTAAAAAAAATATAGAATTCCAGCATCCTTATGATTTATATCTTGGCTGATTGCAGTGAAGTGAGTGGGGACAGGGAGGTGCAAAGAACAATGTTAGAGTTGCTCAATAAGCTTGATGGTTTTAGTAGTGATGACCGGATTAAGGTTCGTTTTATTTTTCTTCTTATCTGCATGTTTATACTTTTTCTCAATCAGCTTGATGTTTTGGGCCTCCAATAATTTTTTTTACCATATATTTAACAACTTTTTCATGATTAACTAGTATATTTTTTGTTACGGAGGGAATCTATCTAATAACCTGAATAGTGATTGATTAGTTTTTGAAGTTGAAACCAAATATGATTTTTTCGTTCATCAGTTAGGATGTAAGTGATTAAAGTGCCATTTTCATTTATTCTTTTAAATTACAGGTGATAGCAACAACCAATCGTGCTGATATTCTTGATCCTGCGCTTATGCATTCTGGTCTATTGGACCGCAAAATTGAGTTTCCACACCCAACTGAAGCTCGAATTCTACATGTGGGTTATCTTCAAACTTCATCTGCTTTGTTTGTTTTTTCAGAACAGAATATTTGACAACTACTTCCATGTTGATATATCAGACCCATTCAAGAAAGATGAATGTTCACCCAGACGTCAACTTTGAAGAGCTAGCTCGGTCCACTGATGATTTCAATGGAGCGCAGCTGAAGGCTGTATGTGTTGAGGCTGGCATGTTGGCTCTACGTCGTGATGTCACTGAGGTTTGTTTTCTTCGAAATTTCTAACAACTAATTTAAACACACCTGAATCATTTAACAAGATATTGGGTTGACATTTTTGTTTGGAGCTTTTTTTTTTCATTTCATATAAGCACGAAAAAATTCTATGGAGTGTATATAGTGCAAGCATAAATTGTAGCTTATCATTTGGTAGTGGTTTGAGTGATTAAGAATTGAGTTTAATGATTATACATTTAATTACATTTCATCATTTTGCCTCGTAAGCATGTGAATGGCTGATGAAATATGTTTAGTGTTTACCGTACTAGTGTAAATGTAGATCCCAAAGGTTCCTTTGTAAGTGCTTTTTGAGCCTCAAATGTTCCCTGCCTTGAACTGGAACATCATCCCCCCACTCTAAATTTATAATAGGAAAAGAAAAAAACAATATTAATGTATAGTCATCAAACCTTTGTATATTTGTTGTCATTTATGACAGTCAGTCATACACTATTTTTAGAGTTATTTTTAATAAGTCTTTAATCTATTTTTATTAGTTTACTATTTACTTTAGAGTCATATAAGCACGAAAAAATCCTATGAAGTGTATATAGTCCAAGCATAGATTGTAGTTAATCATTTGGTAGTTGTTTTAGTGATTAAGAGTTGAGTTTAATGATTATAAATTTAGACATTTAATCACATTTCATCATTTTGCTTCATCGGAATATTACTTGAAGTCTTTGGTATGTGTAATGGCTGATGAAATATGTTTAGTGTTTACAATAGTGTAAACGTAAATCCCAAAGGTTTCGGGTTTGAGCCCCGTTGGTGCCTCTAAAGGGAGGTAATTGTAAATTCCTTTGTAAGTGCTTTTTGAGCCTCAAATCTTCCCGAAATGGAACATCATCCCCCCACTTTAAATTTATATTAGGAAAAGAAAAAAACAATACTATTGTATAATCATCAAACCTTTGTATATTTGTTGTCATAATTGTTGTCATTTTTCTGGTTCAATTCAGTGCCAAAACTCGTGACCTAGGATTTGCTTCGTATATTTACCCGTTGATGTGGTAATATTCTTTTTATCTTTTTGGTTCAAAATGTAGGTGAACCACGAGGACTTCAATGAAGGTATAATTCAAGTCCAAGCAAAGAAGAAAGCAAGCCTGAACTATTATGCTTAAGCTAGAATTTGGAACAAGCTATTTTTCGGTTCAAAAAATCTGAGCTGATTGTACAAATTATCCCTCGGTGTCGAGGGGAGAAAATATTTTAAATTTTGTGTTCGATTCAACCAGGGTAGGGGTATGGATGTGGTTCTTAAAATCTTGATGCATTTACAAAATTATCCTCAGTTTTAATTTTATTCCAACATGATGTGTTGAAATTTTCAAATGTGACGTGCGCTCTCTTCAAACATGCATTTATATATCTGTCTAAGGATACACCGTTTTTGGCTGAATTTTTTTCCTTTCTTCTTTACATTTCATTTAAACTATCTTTTTATTATCTAAATTCAATTAAAAAATTAGTTAAATCTCAGCTCACAACAACAGGAGGAAAATCAATCTACAACAATAGAAACAATGTTGAACCCTATAAGAAAACCTTATTTTTTACATTCTATGATATATTATATTTTCGTGTAACATCTTCTCTTCCAATTTAACCATTCATAAAAATTATTTTAACTATTTTATCATTTATTACCAATAGAAATGGAAAGACGTGCATGTTATTGTCTGTATTGATGTTAAATAAATAAAGGAAAATATTTTTGTAGTTTCGTATACTAGAATACCAAATATTAAATCATTTGTTGGAAGGAACTACCATTTTATATCTTATTACTTATAAGTTAAAATAACTTGTTCATTAAAAAAATAATAATGGATTAGGAATGATATCATTAGAGAGAATTAGGGTTGCATCTATAGTAGAAAATATAGTAGAAAATGGACTTAGGTGGTTTGAGTATGTAGAGAGAATATTGTTATATATTGTAGTATGAAGAATATATCAGACGAAGGAAAGTCGGATTAGAAAAGGTGGAGGAAGATCTAGAAAAATTATAAGCGAAACTATTATAAAAGGTTTAAAAGCTAATGAGTTGGATAGTATTTGCTTTAAGTGTGAAGTAACTTTTAACCTTGAAAAAAATTGGGTCAAATGGTACTTTGACCACGTAGTTGAGCTCACCTGACTTAATGAGATAACTCTTTGTCGTTGTAACTCTGAAAAGAAAGTAATTTACTCTTTTTTTTAACGTTAAAGGTACCTTTGGTAAAAAAATAATAATTAAAGGTACCTATATTACTATATTGATTTTAAATAACTAATTTTATTAAAATTTCATAATCCCTTTATATATTGGCATAGGCAAAATACTTGTGCATCCACACAGGTCTGTGATTTTTTCTTGATAGTTAAAGGTCAACATTATATTAAACTATATTTTTTGTAAAAAATTGTTATAAACTTATTAAAATACAACTGATGATATTATACATTTTCATGTAAATTTATTCAATCAATAATCTTTTTTTATTTAAATGCCGTTTTATTAAATTTATTGTACATTGTTTGTTTTTTATAATAAATTATTACCATATTAGAATTATTTCATTTTTTAAAAGATATCAACAAATTAATAAATTTAACTTACTGACCAGTGAAAAATATTTATATCTATCCCGTGTTTCCTTTATATGTCAGTGACAAATATTTATCCAATTTTATGTATTAATAAAAAATACTTGTCCTATTCTTTTTTCTATATTTATCTATGATAACTATTTGTCTTGTATTTTTTATTTATCAGTAGAAGTATTTGTCCTATTTTTTTACATTTATTAGTGACAAAGACTAATTCCATTTATTATGTATCTGTTGAAAATATTCGTCCTTTTTTTATTTTTATCAATGACAAATATTTATTTAGTATTTTTATGTATTAGCGGTTGACATTTTTCTCATGCTTTTCAAATACGAGTAAAATAAAATAGACTAAAAATGAGTGAAAAAAATTAAGAAAGAAGTTAGGTAAAAAATACATAATATGAGTGTGTGTGAGAGAGAGAGGAAATATTTTTTAATAAATAAAAAATAAATAGTAAAGTGTGAAACAAAATGGAAAGTGAGATAGATAAAAGATGAGAGAGAATGAGAAAAGGATCGGGAGAGAGGAAAATAAAATATGCACAATTTAATTATGAAAAAAAATTGCTCAAAAAAGCAAGGAAAATTCCAATAAGATAATATTTTGTTTGTTAGTGGAATAAAAATAGGAAATTAAACTCTATTTCACTTACGTTGAGAAAATTATCCTTGATTATAATTTATATTTCAATTAATTAAGTTTGATAATTTACGTTGAATGTTATTTTCTCGAATATATAGTTTCTTATTTAGGGGATTTTCTCAAATATATGGTTGATAATAGATTGTAAACAAAATTACGTAAAAAATATAGTAAAATATATACATGTGTTAGCGCAGACACAAAAAGGAGAAGACAAACATGTACGAAGTGCTTGTTTGCACACTAGTTTGATATTAAAACTATATGTATAAAACTTTACTTGTTTTGTTAAAAAAAATGTATTATATGTGTGTATTAGAGGATATTATTATTTAAACAAAAACGTAGCCTTGAAAGATCGTTTTCAACTGTTTCTAAAGAAATTTGAACATGGCGAATTATAAAAAAAAAGAAGCATATATCATATAATATGTAACAAATATTTGATTCACTTATTCAATAAGTCGATGATTATTGTTTGGCTATGGTAAATGATATGTGATAGTTATGAGTTGCCAACATATTTGAGATGACATTTTGTGACATGTGATGATTCTGCACTGTAATTTTTGTTTAAGTAAAATCGCTAATTATTGTGTGTGTCGTATGTGGGATCTTGAATTTTCATGTTATGCCACTATTGAACTAAATAAATCAATAAGTAAATGGTGATCATGTTGCCTTTCTTTACTCATGTTTTATCTTATATTGTATGTTTGGACACATGATTTAATTTCTTTTGAAGGAACAACACATGATTTAGTTATTACCACACTTAAATTGAATTTGTCAAGGACTTTTTTTTTGACAGAAGAATTTGTCAAGAACTTGTTTTTATGATGTTTATTGTTTTAGATGAAGTGTTTTTTTTGTGAATGTTAAGGTGGAGTTGATATGCTAGTCTTGAACTAAATAAGTAAATAAATAAACCATGGTCATATTTTTATCATGCATGCTTTTGTAATGGTTAATCTTGTATTTTATTTGTGGACTGATTTTGTTATTGTCACATTTAAATTAAATTATATTGTCAAGGGTAAGTTTACATGATGCTTTGGCTTCGGGAGTGTACAAAATCCGGCCTTGTCTTACAATCTGTCCCATTCGGAACACTATGGATTGAGTTTGATCCGATCAGAAGAAAAACAAGAGCAAAATATATGAGACAAGACAATACCATAATTGACCGCATGGACCGAGTTCGGGTTAACCCTTGGGTTACCCGTTCTGTCCCAATTTAATTCGAGGACAAAAAATAAATAAATATTATTTTACATACTCTTTCAGACTCAATCTCCCACACATAACTCTTTAACTTCCACGATACTCACTTTTTGTTTTGAACATGAACCTATGGTTCACTTCACACACCGGTGCTTCTCGCATCCTCTAACTCAATCTCATATCATCGTTTCTCCATTTTTTTTGAGTGACAATTGTACCCTTTAATTTATGCACTATTTATTTTATCCACATGAAATACAAACTGTTGATATTACTTTTAACTGGTTTTTAAGACTGTGATAATTTTGATCATGTTATTGTTTCGTGTGATTCAAAATTCTTTTAAAAAATTGTTGATATTTTTGATTATGTATGTAATGACGACTTGTATTCGGATAAAACCAGTCTTGTCTTTGTATTGTCCCGTCCTTGTTGAGTTCGAACATCACTGGGTTTAACCGGCTTCATGAACATGACCATTTTTAAAAATTGGCCCGATTTGATGTGATGACCCAGTCTTGTCTTTGTATTGTCTCGTCCTTGTTGAGCCTGAACATCATTGGTTGAGTATCGATACCATCCAAGTAAAATTTGTAAAACATTTCAATTTATTTAAAAATAAATAAAAATAAAAATACAATGTATCATTGAATAATAGAATGATAGATACCATTATGTTCACAAAAAATTAATTTACATGTGAAACTTTAAAATTAGTCCACATACCTTTTTTAAGGACTAAACAATACGGTCGTAAGCACAACTCATTTGAATTAACTTCGGACATTCGGTCATTCTTTTACGGTGTGTTTGATTTACTAAAAGATTAAGACAAAGACATGACAACTTTAGTCGTACAATGTTTGATTTATACAATTGCTTCGGGCCATGACAAACGACAAGTGAAGGTAAGGACATAACAAAAACTAAAATTTATTTCTTTCGCTAACCACCACACAACTTTTTGTCTCGTATATAAATGATCTAAAATACCAAAATAACATTGTCCAAAAAAAATTGTATATGACAAAAAATCATTCAATACAACAAAATTTTATTTTGTTCGGTACTTCTTCGTTTCAAAATAATTGTCTATTTATTTATTTTTTCTTTATCTCAAAATAATTGTCACTTTAAAATATAAATGTGGTATTTATTCTTTTTTTTTCTTCCCATTATTATACTCTTATATATTGAACTTCATTCAACTTAACCAACTACAATTAATAAATGTATATTATTAAATAATACTAATTTTATTATTGAGATCAACACACTTAATTATTTTTTATAAAAATTATATACAAACATTAAACGACTATTATTTTGAGACGGATATTTACCATTGGTAAAAATAATAAAATACTTGTCGGAAAAATAAAAGGACATATTTTATAAGACAGATACTACTCACACCCCAAAAAACCCAAGTTACACACCAGAATGGCTAATATACCCTTTAACTACAATAAACATTTCAAATACCCAAACCTAGAAACTTAATTCACGTATTCATCATTCAAATTTCTGAAACCTAATTTACGTATTCATCGTTCCAAACACTCACACAAGCGCTACATAAGTTGTAAATCTGTAAATCAAGTTTACATCAACCTCTTATATACATACGGAAACTGAATTTACATCAACTATGTAAACTGAGTCTACACTAACCTTTTATATACATACTAAACTGAATTTACATTAACTACGTAAACTGAGTCTACATTAACCTCTTATATACATACGTAAACTGAATTTATATTAACTACGTAAACTGAGTTTACACTAACCTCTTATATACATACGTAAACTGAATTTACATTAACTACGTAAACTGACTTTACACTAACTTGTTATGTAGATACATAAACTAAATTTACATTAACTTCTCATATACATACGTAAACTAAATTTCCACTAACCTCTCATATACATAAGTAAACTCATTTTACGTAAACCTCTTATATACATACGTAAATTAAATTTACACTAACCTCTTATATACATACGTAAACTGAATTTACACTAACCTCTTACTACGTAAAATCAAATTACGATTAATAGAGGCATATCTCATACCAAAACAAACAATAAACAAATATAAACTTTTAGAAAATGAAATTCATTAACCTTTATGAATAGAGTACGGGTCAATGAAAAATATGTTGATTTAATCTTTGATCTTGGTTGCACATCTATGGTGATTTGTGGACGAAATGGATAGGGGTTCAAAATGATAATGAAAGAGGGTTTTTAGAAATTTATATGAAGAGGGCAATTTTGGTATATTGTAAAATTTTAAAGAAATTTAGGTGTAATTAGAATTATATGGGGTGAGACTAGAAAAATTAAATTTTATAATCTTTATATACTGTTTTTTCTTCTTCTTCGTCACTTTATCAATCCCTAATCTGCTACTACCGCTGAATTCAACCTAATTCCCAAATCTGCTATTGTGCTGAACTGAACCTATTTCGATTCACGTTATTAGTTTAATCTTACGAAAGTTTGCAGAAAATTGAATTGAAATCGATATGGCGAGCGCAATGGTAGAAGATGCTAACTTCGAAGATGACCAATTAGCGAATATGAGCACCGACGATATCGTCAGAGCTTCTCGTCTTCTCGACAACGAGATTCGCATCCTCAAGGTTCCTTTTTTCTTCTCTCTTTATTCATTTTTCTACTTATGTAACTTTATCTTGTTAGGGTTTTCTTAGTTTTGTTGCGTTCCTGATTTTGGTTGAATTTTTTGTATTATTGATGTAGGAAGAGTCGCAGAGGACGAATCTGGAGTTGGAATCGTATAAAGAGAAGATTAAAGAGAATCAGGAGAAAATTAAGCTTAATAAACAATTACCCTATCTCGTTGGTAACATTGTTGAGGTAGATTACTAGTTACTGTTACTTGATTTGTGTTTCTGTTGAGCAGTTTTTTTTTTTGTCACTGAATCTGTGTTCTGTTCTATGATATTTTAGGGTTTTATTGAGAAATCATTGACTTTCTATTGGGTTTAATTGTATATCAATTTGCTCACACATGGTTATAAATAGCTTGGCATATACAACAATAGAATAATTTTGGCAAATTAATTTTAAAAATTGGCAATAAGATCGAAATAAGCTTCTGTGTTCAATATTGTTCTTATTGTAGTCGGTTTGTTCCGATTGTACTGATTTTTCTAAAATAAAGGGTATAATTGGGAGAAAAGTACTACTCAAAACCTTAGTATTCCCTTTATATATAGTTATATAGATATAGATAATCTTCTGGACTTGATGATAATGGATTTTTATGGTTTTTCTGGGCTATACATAATTTTGTGCATTTTCCCGATGATGACATGATAATGTTGTGTGTTTAGATATTGGAAATGAATCCAGAAGATGAGGCTGAGGAAGATGGTGCCAATATTGATCTTGACTCACAAAGGAAGGGAAAATGTGTTGTGCTAAAAACATCTACTCGACAGGTGAGACAGACCATTTCATAACATTTCTAGTGGAAATAGATGTTTTCTTATTTCAATATCTGCTGTACCTATATATACCATTTTAAGATTTGTTTGTTATATGTATTTTTTTTCCCCTTCTGTTTTTAGGGGCCTTAGTTAACAAAAATATATTTAAAGTTAGGTTTTGAAGAGATGCTCTTTATATATCTTGTTGCAACCATAAACTCAATAGTTTTCTTTTTATTGCAGACAATCTTTCTTCCAGTTGTTGGACTTGTTGACCCTGACAAGTTAAAACCTGGTGATCTTGTTGGTGTAAACAAAGATAGTTACTTAATCTTGGATACCCTGCCTTCTGAGTATGATTCTAGAGTTAAGGCCATGGAAGTTGATGAAAAGCCAACAGAGGACTACAATGACATTGGTGGATTAGAGAAGCAGGTAATCGTTATTTTTGTATTGAAGCACTTAAGTTTTTATTGTGAATTTGTGGCCAGTGATATAACTGGATCTTCTGATCAATAACTTTGTTTTTGTCAACAGATCCAAGAATTGGTTGAAGCCATCGTTTTGCCAATGACCCACAAAGAGCGCTTCCAGAAGTTAGGAATTCGTCCTCCCAAGGGAGTGCTCTTATATGGTCCACCAGGGACTGGGAAAACTTTAATGGCCCGTGCCTGTGCAGCCCAGACAAATGCCACTTTTCTGAAGTTAGCAGGTCCTCAGCTGGTCCAGGTATGACCATCTCAATCTGTTATTTCTTTTTGTCCATTATATATATTTCTAACCATGGCTAATGATTCCATTTTTCATTGTTTGGGTCAATATTCCTCCATGATTTTCTAATACAATTGAATAGTTGTACAATTAGGCCTGATTTTCTCTTATCTTCAGTTCAATCTTTTCTTAGTTAGTCTTTTCTTCAGTTCGTGTCAATGCCCCCTGCTGATTGTACAAAGATTTTTTGTTATTAATTTCTTATTGTCTTTATTTTCAACACAAACTTGCTTGGTTACTAGCATCTATTCTTATGTTTTAATATCCCATCCCTCTATTTTATTTTCCTTCATTCCTTCGTTTCGTAGTCTGTATAAATTGAATTTACATTTTTGCATTGGGATTAATAGTCAATGATGTAACCTGAAACTATGTACAGATGTTCATAGGAGACGGAGCAAAACTCGTCCGTGATGCTTTCCAACTCGCAAAAGAAAAGTCACCATGCATTATATTTATAGATGAAATCGATGCAATTGGTACAAAGCGTTTTGATAGGTATTAAATTTTAGCATGCAGGCTTTTAGATCAACATCCCAATTTTTTTTTTCTTTTTGATTGTGGTAGAGTGAATGTTTATTGATTCAAGTATTGAATTTTAGATTGTTAAAAAACAGTAGACTTTCGTCAATCTTATAATTTATTTTGTGGCTGATTGCAGTGAAGTGAGTGGGGACAGGGAGGTTCAAAGAACCATGTTAGAGTTGCTCAATCAGCTTGATGGTTTTAGCAGTGATGACCGGATTAAGGTTTGTCTTAATTTTCTTATCTTATGGTATATTTTTTATTTAGGTGATGAAGTTACGGATCATAGATGAATACTGGCTTTGGGTTAAGCATACTAGTTCATATGCTCCTAAATGCTGTGTTTTGGGTCTCCCATAATTCTGTTGACCTTCAATTTACCAACTTTTTTAAGACTACCTTCAATCTAACAACTTGAATGGTGATTAATTATATAGATTTAGAAGTTGGAACCAAATTTATTGGTTTTCGTTCAGTACAGATGAAAGTGATTAAAGTGCCCTCCATTTTCATTTACACTTGTCAATTGCAGGTGATAGCAGCAACAAATCGCGCAGATATTCTTGATCCTGCCCTCATGCGTTCTGGTCGATTGGACCGCAAGATTGAGTTTCCGCACCCAACCGAAGAAGCAAGAGCTAGAATTCTGCAGGTTTGGAATCCTCATACTTCATCTGCTTTGTTCTATTTATTTTTTTGAGAACAGAATATTTGATGATTGTTTCCATGTGGATATTTCAGATCCATTCAAGGAAGATGAATGTTCACCCAGATGTAAACTTTGAAGAACTAGCTCGGTCCACAGATGATTTCAATGGAGCACAACTGAAGGCTGTCTGTGTTGAGGCTGGCATGTTGGCTCTGCGCCGTGATGCAACTGAGGTTTGTTTTCTTCCAGATTTTGAACAACTAATTACACAACCTGAATCATCTTACAAGATATATTCTATGAATTATATAAGCATACTACAAAATCCTATGAAGTAAGCTACCAATAACAATTAATTTTGGTTGGACATTTGTCTTGGCAAATTTACTTCGAACAACCTAGTTTTATTTTCAAGTTTAAATCTACACCTTAATTGAAGAGAATTTTACTAATTATAGTTGGTCATTTTTCTGTATGAATTTTCTTAACACGATTCTAATTCAAAATTTAAAACATACATCATGAATATTGAAACTGAAATTTAGATAAGTTTATATAATAGATTTATAAAATTGAAACATTACACACACACAATGGAGCACGGCTTCATCATAATCCGAGCATAGGTTTTATAGCCACCCATTGGTAGTTCGAGCGATTAATAATTGAGCTTAATAGTTGTAATGTTAAGCATTTAATATTTCATAATTTTTTTTTGTTGTTACGAATCATAATATTTCTTTAAGCATGCTTACACTGTTAAAATGAAATATGTTTACAATTCTAGTGTGTAGTTATCGAACCTTTATATAGTTGTTGCCATAATGATTTTGCCATTTTTGTTTTAAATCAGTGCAAAAGCAAGCACTGGACCAACATATATTTTACTTCTTATATTACCTATTGATGTGGGAATTTCCTTTCTATCTCTTTCAAATGTAGGTGAACCACGAGGACTTTAATGAAGGTATAATTCAGGTCCAAGCAAAGAAGAAAGCAAGCCTGAACTATTATGCTTAAGCTATAGATTCTGTAACAAACTATTTTTAAGTTCAAAAAAATTTGAGACTTTACAGGATAAGAGAAAGTCTAACTTGGTGTTTGACATTTACTTACTTATTTTGGGGTGCTATTTTACTCTAATCACTTGATTTATATTTGAATTAGTTTAAGAGTAGTGTTATTTGAACATACATTTGTTTGACAACCAAATGAACAACCATGTTTTTACAAAGAAAAATAGACATTGACACAAAAACCAAAGAGAAATGATATTTGTACAACCACTTTGTCACAACTTTTTGAAAATTTTATCTCACATACTCACATTATTCTCTCTCTTCCTTTTTCTCTCTCCATTGTTTTTGACTAATGAAAAGAGAGAAAAAAGAAGTTGTTACAAAAGTTATATCAAATGGGTGTTCAAATATCACTACTCAAAACCAAAGTAATAGAGAGAAAGTAAAAATGTAATGTGAGTATGAGAGAGAGTTGTCATGTGTGAGTATGAGAGAGAGTTCTCATAAAAGTTGTTATAAAATGTGGTTGTTCAAATATCACTTTTGCTGGTTTAATTAGTGAGATCAAGAATTATGTTAGACCAGTTGAGTTGTGAGGATCATGTGTCTGTCTGGATCATGGAATAATTTGGTTTTTGTTAATTTAGAATTGATCTCAACATAATGTTATACTAAATATTACTAATAATAATTATTATTGATTCGATTTGGATTCGATGTTGTAACATTGCACCATGAACTGGTATTGTTTTAGCACAAGAATGGGTAACTTAGTTCAACTTAAATTATTAACCGGATACTGGTATTGTTCTAACTCTCAAAAAAGCATCATCATTCACGATATGAGGTCTTTTCCTAGGCGAACAATAAACTTCCCAAATGGTCAAATGTGCCTTTCTAGCAGTCTTGGTATCACCAAATGAAACCTGACACGAGAATTTGCTAGTACCAAGAACTCCAACTACCTACCAGTAACTTCTAACTTCACACCGAACATGCGCCAAGCTGCGTTTCCAAACACAATACTAATATTAAATTGCGTATTGACTAACATGATTAAATTACATAACAAAAACCATACTACTGAAATTTTATAGTGATGACATGTTGCTCTTAGAACGAGTTAATATAAGAAACGATGTAAAAATGCAAATTTTGAAACAACTTCCTAATTAGAAAATACTAAACCCATAAAAACTCAAGTGTATGTATATCTAAACCAAAATCCCAAAATCACTAGAGTAACATAATCTTTTTTTCAGCCTAACATGATAACTAAATGTGCTTAGCACTTGATTTCCTTCAAGCCATAAGCAAAGTAGAGAAAAGTAGGATCAGTGGCACCATCCTTGTAGTAAGTAAACACAAGGCTTCCGTCATCATGCATACTCTCCCCAACAAAACTGCCACATTGATTAATTACTCAATTAGTAAGGATAATTTACACACAATAAAGAATAAACTTGATAAAACAATAAAAAAGATGAAAGAAAATGATGAAACACATACAATTGTAGGTCCTTGAGTTTCGGGAGGAGAAACTTAGTTGCTGTTTCAATGTGCTTCTTGAACAACTCTTGCTTTTCTGGCTCTAATTTAGATGTCAGCAACTTAATATATCTCTTCATATAAGTAACAAATTGCTTCTTATCAAAAGCTGGTTGCTCCTGAAGCCTGAAAGTGTCAACAATATCAACCACTTTGACAGCTTGATCATCGACACCGTCATCCTCGTCTCCACCCTCAGCAGAAGGGTTAGCACCAATATTCACATCCACTGCTCCTTGAACAACCCACTGCAAATAATCACATTAAACATTACACAATAAACTTTAGGCTAATTTATAAACATATATTTGGTGACATGAAAAATAAAGCATTGAAAGAAACATTATAGAAAAGAAATTTGTTCCTAACCTTTCCTTCCACTTCCCACAACATTCCATTCTCAATTTCCTTGTAGGGGAATGAGTCAGAGAGAAGTTCATCACCTAGAGAAATTCATCAGCAAAGTAAAGTTCATTATTTAAAGCATTTGAGTTTTTATTTTTTTACCAACATTATTTCACTCAATCCATCAGCAACCAAAAACAATAATCTCAAATATTTGAAGCAGTTAGCAATCTCACAAACTAAAATCCATAATATCTCACAAACTAAAATCCATAATCAAGTATTAGATTAAGCTAAACATGTTTAATGGTTGAAAATATTAATTTAGCACTTTGTCATAAAACCATAAATTTAATCCTCTGTCACAACACAACCACAACAACTTTTACTTTAAATTAGACCAACAGAACACAAACAACATAAAAATTCATACTGGTTTCACCGCGTTTCACCAATCTTGTGAAAAAGACAGGTCTTTTCCAGGCTCGAAAGCATCCATATCATATATCATTTCAGTCCTAGTTCCCATATACCCAGTGTAGTAGATGAGTTCTTAGCTATTTCTTTCTCCTAGTGACTACTCCGAGTAAAGACTCTTTTGAAAACCTTAAAACGTTTCTGTTTTTTTGGACAAAAAACAAAAAACAAAACACATCACAAAAAAAACTCTACAGCTAGAAAAATATTAATTACCTAACAAGATAAAGAAGAATGATTTAAAACCAAAGTGAGGTTTATTATTAACAACATGTGCATAAAACCATAACAAGAAATTCATTCACTATACACAGGGAACAAGTATTTAACATTCATCACAATATCAAAATCCTATGAAAAGAAACACACGAAAACTAAAGCAAAAAATCACAAAGATGATGATGAGTTTACCTGTAAGAAGATCCTGGTAAACAAGCATGGTTGCAGCTGTTATTTTCTTTGTATATGTTAAGAGAGAAGCAAAAGAGTTAAACAGCGAAAGTGAGATTGAGTAGAATAGAGGTGGTGAGTATTTATAGAATAAATAATGAAAGAGTTCAAGTGATAGTAGGATTCTTTTGTTTGTTACATCTTATTATTATTGTTACACGTGTTCATATTTTAAAAATATAGTATATTTAGATTTAGATTTTTTTAAAATTATATTTAGGTTTAAATACTGATATGTTTGTTTTGTTTTATTTTTTGAATAATTTTTAGAAATCTTCCTATAATCTTTTCTCAAGAAAAAAATAAATCTTCCTATAGAAAAAAGATAAATATAGAGGATCTGTTTTTATTTTGCTTTACGGAATTATATGATATTTGTTGGTGGTTGAGTAAAAGATAAAACCATTTTAGTCCTTATCTAAATCTAATGAAGATTTATTGATCTTAGATATACAATTAAAAAATAATAATTTGTTGAACCACAAAAATTATATTTGAACCGTTTTTTCAGTAAGGAGTTGTCAAAATAGTGTGATGGAAGGGAATATTTTGCAAATAAGATAATAGAAAGGGATGAGATATATCATAATATCATTGGCCTAACTCATACATACCCAAAAAAATCATTGGCATGTTTCTCGTATCAACCTCACATTATTTATTTATTTTTTACAAACGGAAAAGAGAAAAGATTAGAAAAAACTTTAAAAGTCTAATGCCTAACAAAAGAGATGCCTAGCAACACATAAGCAAATAACAAGAGGTTTATCTAAAGCAGTAGTTCCTTAGAATTTTTAGCATCCAACTTAGTCAAACAATCAGCAATAGAGTTGTCTTGTTGAAGAGTATGACACAAATCAACAATTCAATATTGACTCAAGAGTTGTCTTCTTGAAGAGTAATGATTTATTGAACCATTTGCTTTCGATACAATGCAATTTCCTTTATCTTTAAAGTTTCTTTGGTTTTAAAATTCTAAGTCTTTTAGTATTTTAATCTTTAAACAAATTGTTGATTTCTGTTGAAAGACAGTTACTTTTATTATAAAACAATTTTTATTCATCTTGTTCATAAGTAAACTCATGAATATCATTGGTGGTAATTCGTTAAGGATAAGAGCGTGTGCATAAATAAACAGTATAAAAAAATAGACTAAAAGAAAGGATCCAGGTTGTTTGTTGATCCGTGACAAATTGAATAAATTATTGTGAACCATTGATTAATATTAATTTAATGGATGGATTGATTGTTAAAAAAATTGAAAATTAATAATGTTGTGTTCTTAACAAACTATCCAAATCCTTTCTTAAAAAAAACTAACCAAATCTTTTTTTTTTTACGGATCCAAATCCTCTTTATTCTTGCCACGAAAAGACGGGGTACTCACGTTCCTGTCTTTCTGCTCTTTTTATTGTGCTAACCTTTGAAAATTATGAACGGTGTTTTTTTTTAATTTTTTTTATTTTATGAAATTTTGATTTTGATTAAAACTAAAAATATAAATGTTTGTTACTTTCAAGTTATAACAAACTAAACTTTTTTGTCAAAAAAAAAAAAAAAAAAAAAATTAAACTAACCATGATTATCTATTTCAATGACATCAACAATATAAAAAAAAATATAATCTAAATTCTTTTTTTTAATCACACCAACAACAATCTTTATCATATAAAAAGTTGTTTAAGAGTATAATTGAGATAATGAAAAAATAAGTATAAATTACTCATTTAGTTTGTTACACTTTTTAAATGATAAAGGAAAAAAACCCAAACATATATATATATATATATATATATATATATATATATATTCATATTGTGTTTGTTAATTTTTTTTAATATTTAATTTTATTCTTATCTTTTGTTACATGTTATTTGTATTGACAATTAAAGATATTTTTGAAAAGAAAAAAAGTCAGCCCAAAAGAGTTGTTATTTCTTTATATATTATAAATAGTAGTACGTGTTAAGTTTTTTTTTTGTTGGTCTAGTAGCCTAGAGCTCACACATTTAAATGTGAGAAGTGGGGTGTCCGGGGTTCGAACCCCGGCCCCTGCATAAATCATGCAATGTCCCTACCAATTGAGCTAAGCTCACGGGGGCGTAGTACGTGTTAAGTTAATAATAGTATACATTTTTTTGGTTACAGAAATTTTAGGGTGAGGCGATGGTGCCCCAGTTTAAGGCAGGGAAAACCTTCGAGTTCAATAAACACTTACAAAAATATTTACATTTACCTCCCTCCAAAGGCACTAGTGGGGCTCGAACCCGGGTTCTCTCGGATTCAAGACCTGTCATTTTACCACTAGACAAAACCCTTTGGAGTTAATAATAGTATATATGTTATTTTCTCTCTGCTTCCATTCAAAATAAAAAAAAACCCTCCATCCAATAGATATTTTGTTCAACCGAACACTTCATCTCCTCCATCCGATGATATTTTGTTCAACTGATATGAGTACTATAGTTCTTCCTCAAGCTTGCGGCACCAATCCTCCTCATTTGCGGTGTAACACTGTTAGTGTTGTGCTTCCCGTCACTAACCAACCATGTCGGCAAACCACGTATCTTCCTCCCCAAAAGCGGACTAAAACGTTAATCCACTCACATTCAGAGTTGAAGACGAATGGGTTCTATGCCGGGTCACCCATCTTCTCGGCGTCTCCACCTCCTAGTTACGTTCCGTTGCCAACCTATATTGTTAAGAAGATTGTAGCTGAATAATAGTATTCAAATAAAAATTGTACATCAGAAGAAGTCTTTAATAGAAATATGTTAGTATTGTTCCATTGTTTTTTTTTTTTTTTTTGGTATATTGATTGTCGGAAATATAGGCACAATTGACCGAAATTTGTTATAAAACATAAAATGTTCATTGTTTACCTCTTTTGCGTCTTTATTCTTTTGAAATATTACGATTGTCTTGATTGTTTTTTGTTACGAAAAGATATGAAACTCCAAATTTCATTCACTAAATAATAGTCGATACCTTTCGAAGCCTCTGGAATCTGGCTGAGTTTTGAGCAGATTCAGCCGCTTCAAAATAGAGATAAATATGTTTACAATTCGTGTGTAGTTATCAAACCTTTATATAGTTGTTGATTGACATTTTTGTTCGATCAGTGCAAAAGCAAGCACAAGAACCACGAGGACTTTAATGAAGGTATAATTCAAGTCCATGCAAAGAAGAAAGCAAGTCTGAACTATTATGCTTAAGCTAGATTCTGTAACAAACCATTTTTCAGTTCAAAAAAATCCGAGACATCGTCTCAGGCTACGAGAAAGTCTAATTTGGTATTTGACATTTACTTACTTATTTTGGGGGTGCTATTTTTCTCTAATCACTTGATTTATTTATTACCTATATAGCTCGCCAAGATCGTAATGTAATCAATTTCGAAAAAGTAATAGAAACTTAATCCTCTTGTTTTTTTTTAACAAATCAAAATGGAATATATTACTCAAAATAGGAGACTTCACCCCGCACAAGATGTGATAAAGTGGTGAAGCATCCAAAATCTGTTACAAAGACCAGTCACAAAAGAAAAGTGCCATCACCAAGCAAAACAAACACAATTACATGACACCAATACAAAGAAGTGGGTGTCTCCACCAATCATGAAAACTAAAATCTAAAGGAATAGAATTCGAGGATAGCCATAAAAAAGAAGACCGTTTCACCTTGTCCAACATACTATGAGGATCGATTACTGTATTTTTGAAGATACAGTTATTTCTATCCTTCCAAATTACCCAAATAGAAGCAAGCCACATAACCTTTAAATAATAGTATGATGCTCGCGGCAAGCCCGCCAAATGAGTGAATTGAATATAGTGATCTTTGATATGTCCTGGACAAACAAATGAAATTCCAAGCCAAACCTGCCGAAAAACATTGCATCCAAGAAACAGATGATATGCCGTCTCGATACTACCACACCCTCCACCACACAAATTATCCTGTGGTTGGAGAGCAAGTCGTCTCACCAAATTAGATTTTGTCAGAATTCTATTTTGAAGAAGACGCCATGCAAAAATGGAAACTTTAGAAGGAACAAGTTTATGCCAGACATCGTTGTAGTCACCATGAGCCATCGGTTCTTCAGCAGAAGTTAGGAAACGATACGTCCCACCAACTGAGTAACCGTGAGTAGGATCTAGCAACCATCTCCAAGAATATTTGAATTAATTTAATTAGTGTGATCAAGCTTTCAAAAAGATGCTATGGTGGCGGATTTGTGGGAGGAGAGTGAAGGTATAAACAATTGGTTATTTGCTTGGCGAAGAAACCTTTTCGAGTGGGAAAATGGTTTGGTTTTGGCTTTGGTGGAGGGAATTGGATAGTTGGAGGAGATCAGGGGAGGAGGATGTGTGGTGGTGGAAGCCGGAAGAAGAAGGCGTTTTTAAGGTTAGCTCTACCTATAATTTGCTTGCGGAGTTATTGGTGCCTGGAGAGGAGTTGTGTCGATCAAAAGAGTTGGTTTATCAGAATGTGTGGAAAAGCCCTACGCCTTCAAAGTTTGTGGCCTTTTCTCGACAACTTCTTTTAAATTGTGTTTCGACAAAAGCCAATCTTGCAATAAGGAGAGTTTTGCCTTTAGGTGCTTCAGAAGTTTGTGTTTTTTGCGACCAAATGGTGGAAATTGCTTCTCATCTTTTCCTTCATTGTCAAGTGATTTTCGAAGTATGGTCGAAGATTTTGAGTTGGTTAGAAATCAATTTCATTACGCCACACAACTTATATCGTAAGTCTTGTATGGTATCAGTGGTTTGATATATATGCTGATTGAAAAGAAAAAAAAACTTTGCGTTAGATTAGTTGAGTTGTGAGGATCATGTGTCTCAGTGCCTGGATCATGGAATATTTTAGTTTTTTGTTAATTTAGAATTGATGTTTCTCTATTTACACAAGTCACAGTATAGATACACAGTGTTTATCCTATTACAAACACATGACTCCAACTTCATCTTCATTTGCACACCATTCATGTTGAAGATATCACAAAACTATGAAATGTATGATCAATCAATAGACGCTCATGAGCCATAAGACATTCATGTTAATCTTTCCATTTCTCTAATACTAGTTTCCATTCACCATCATATCTGATTCAATTTGTGGCGATATAATAGTATGTGATGTACTGCTAATCGGAAACTAATTAGAACTGTTATCACCCCAGCAAGTCATGCATCGGAATCATCAGATAAAGGCGGCGGGATTGCAATGATCAAATTTAAGTGTTTTCATTTCAAGAAAAACCAATTATGATTAAGCATTCTCGAGAAAAACCAATTATGAATCAAATCCAAATTCCACTTGTTATCCAAATTGACCAAATTTCTAACCCTCAAAGTAGTATCCAAAACCATATTTGGCTAGGTGATTGAGGAAAAAGTGAGTGATCCATTTCAATCAATTTATCAAGCCAGAAGTTAAAGTGACCACGCCTCCTAGGGTTTCATATAAATTATAATATTTTGTAGGAATTTGATTCATTAGAGTCGGACAATAAACTTTCCAACTGGTCAAATGTTGCTATCCAGCAGTCTTGGTATCACCCAAATGAAGCACATCTTAAGTTCACTAAACTTGAGTAAAAAACAAAGAAAGTTCACTAAATTTATTTTATGACACACTTGAATTCGGTAAGTGTCGAAAAGTTTTTTAAATGGTTCAAAACTTAGCATTTTCAATTGATTAGACATTGGAAAAGACTTTAATATAACTGAAATAGTAAATAGATTAAATATAATCTAGGAATGAAGGGTGTTTGGAAACATTGTTTTTACGATCCCACCAGACATACTACCAAAAACTCAAATTACCGACTAGATTCACACTGACCATTCGCCACGCTGCGTTTCCAAACACAATAATAATATTAAATTGAGATAAAAAAAGTGAGTGTGGTTGTACTAATTGGCATAAAAACCTACAAACATGGTTAAATCGACAAATATAACAAAAATACGTAACCATAACCATACTACCGAAATTTTATAATGATAACATGTTGCTCCGAGAACAATATAAGAAACGATATAAAACTGTAAATTTTGAAATAACCTCCTAATTACGAACTAAACTCATAAAAACTCAAGTGCATATATATGTAAACCAAAATCCCAAAATCACTAGAGTAACATATTCTTTTTTTAGCCTAACATGATAACTAAACTTGCTTAGCACTTGATTTCCTTCAATCCATAAGCAAAGTAGAGAAAAGTAGGATCAGTGGCACCATCCTTGTAGTAAGCAAACACAAGGCTTCCATCATCATGCATGCTCTCCCCAACAAAACTGTTACATTGTTTAATTACTCAATCAGTTAGGATTATTTATTTATACACAATAAAGAATAAACTTGATAAAACAACAAACAAAAAAAATTAATGATGAAACACATACAATTGTAGGTCCTTGAGTTTCGGGAGGAGAAACTTAGTTGCTGTTTCAATGTGCTTCTTGAACAACTCTTGCTTTTCTGGCTCTAATTTAGATGTCAGCAACTTAATATA